>Ga0114931_10000336_pt1 | contig 55658 bp, 50 predicted proteins | sample 2SBtaG_FD_89579 | JGI IMG/M metagenome (GOLD analysis project Ga0114931, IMG submission 89579) | Deep subsurface microbial communities from Kolumbo volcano to uncover new lineages of life (NeLLi) - 2SBTROV14_V59a metaG | ecosystem: Environmental > Aquatic > Marine > Volcanic | place: Kolumbo... | reverse complement strand
GGTGGTGTTTTGGACCTCAGTTGGGCCAGAGCCTGACGGGCATCGGTATGTACTCGGGCGACAAGTTTGAGATTGGAGGCTGTGTCTGGCGGATTCTTAATAACGGACAAAAAAAGGTCCACTTTACTGCCAGCCCGTAACGCTCCGCCTTCACCTCTGCGGGTAACCAGCACCTCATTGTCTTGCACAGATACTTGCAATCCGCCCTTGATGGTAGATGAAGCAGCCACCGTCACCCCGGAAACATCGATGCTCACGGGGAAACGCAGTGAGACCGCCCCCAAACGAGGAAGAGAATCCGGCAGGGCAAACTCAAACTGATATAATGAAGCGGCACCAGGCGTTGCATTTTCCGGCTTAACAGCCAGTGTGTTTTGCGCCCTGGCAGGCACCGTGGTGCACAGAAGGATAAGAAAGGGAAGCGTGGCGCGGCGCGCCTTCAAATATGTTTCAACAAGTTTGAAATGTTTCATTTCGGCACAAAGTGTTTTTTTGTTAACAGTCCATGTCAGGTAGAGGCGACACACGATTTGCAAACTTCATACCAGTCATTTTGAAGGTACGCGTAATGATAGATACGTCCAGGCTACTTCAAGATCGCTCGCAGAAGAATCAGAAATCCTTTACCGTCGTTTTCAGCAAGTTTCAGGTTCTTCTCCGCTTTTGAGAAGTCGGGATTGACTTTAAGGGCGATTCTAAACTCTTCCAGGGATCTCAGAAACAGGTTGCGGCATTGAATGAGATTAGCAATGCCAAGGTTATTGTGGATATCTGCGTAATCTGGATGCTCCTGCAGCACTTGCTGCAGATTCTCCACATAAGTGGAAATGTACTGGTCATCTTTGCCTTTGCCTCCGTACATGAACTGGAGATAGAATTCGTTTTCCAAACCGATGAACCGGTCAAGCATGTCGCCGGGCTGAGAGTGGAGAACGTTCTCAACCGCTTCGGCATACTTCTCTTTTTCCACCAGCTGCATGACTTCCTCGAAAGCCGGGATTTCATGCGTCACGGGGCGATGTGCAGCAATTTCTAAAGTGCTCAGGGCGCGACTACGGGCCTCCCCGATTGTTTGTTCATCAGTATCAGCGGCATGCACGGACGTCGCAAGAAGAGAGATACCGAGAAGAAAATGGGCACCGATGTAATTAGCATTAAGTGAGATCGCTCGCTCAAACTGTTCAACCGCCGAATCATAGTCCTTCTGGTACAGATAAGCGATACCTAAAAAATTCCGAATGTCGGCATACTCAGGGGCTTGGGCTATTCCTTTGCGCAGGACCTCAGTCGCTTCCTCATAGGACCCTTCCATAATCAAAGCTCTGCCGAGGTTGCTCCAAACTTCCGAAAAAGTAGGGTCCAGTTCAAGGGCCAGTCTGAACTGTTCCAGCGCCTCCTTCATCAGTTTTTTTTGCAGAAACACGAGACCTAGTTTGTTGGATGAGGCGGCGTGCCTAACCGCTTTCACCTTTTCATAAATGTAATAAAGAATTTCAATTTCTGTAATTCTTTTTTGGTGTAATTCTTTCAGTTGTCGACTGGCATCACCTTCCGAATTGGCCTCAAGTGACGGCACTTCACACGCCTCTATCAGCTGCCCCTCGTGGTAAACTTGCGAGATAATATGTTTATGGTCGCCAGAAAAATGACTTTGAACGTGAAATTTGCGTTCCCCGACCGACACGTCATTATTTAAGCCTTGATTATCCATAATCGTTAACCTTCCCGGGCTGATGTCTAGTGCTTAGCTAGGTGCGAGGTGTTACCGTTGACGAAGCAATAAGAGGGGGGGGTGAATAAAAACCTTGTCCCCGCAGGTACCTGCCAAAGTATGGCGCTTCAGCAACTTCCTGTTCTTTTGCGGGTATGCATCACCTGTTGGATGTTGGCTTCGGCATAGCGTCAATCGAATCCTTGACTTCATAGAGATGTCCTATTCAAATATCGGTCAGCCTTGGTTCACCTTGAGCCTGGCACCCGGGTAGCCTTTTGGATGTTTGCAGCGATCTCAGCTCAGCAGCGAACAGATGCAAGCCACATCTACAATATCACGCCAATGACAGCCGCGTGACAGGTCGTTCATTGGCTTGGCAAGGCCCTGCAGGATTGGACCAATCGCCCGGGCACCTGCCAAACGTTCCGTTAACTTGTAAGCAATGTTGCCGCTGTTGAGATCGGGAAAAATCAGAACATTCGCGCGGCCGGCGACGTCGCTCTCCGGCGCTTTCCTTTTTGCCACCCCTTTGATTAAAGCTGCGTCGATTTGTAGTTCTCCATCCACTTGCAAGTTTGGTTGTCTTTCTTGAACCGACTGCAAAGCCTGCTGCACTTTTTCAACCATTTCATGTCGGGCACTTCCTTTGGTTGAGAAAGAAAGCAGTGCCACGTAGGGCTCCTCTCCGGTCAACTTTTCATGTGTTGTCGCGGAAGCAATGGCGACGTCAGCAAGTTGCTGAGCGTCCGGGTCTGGCACTACCGCGCAGTCGGCGTATGTCAAAACCCTGCCATCAACCAAAATCATCTCAAACACGCTTGAGACCAGCGACATGCCGGATGCAGTGCCAACGGTTCGCAATGCGGCTCTGAGTACATCGGTCGTCGTGTTGACGCTGCCCGCCACAACTCCCTCACAGGCACCCTGTCGCAGCATCATACCTGCGTACATGAGCGGGTCGGATAAAACCGTCGTAGAATCATTAAGCAAATCTCCCTTCGATCGGCGGAGTTCAAAATACGCATCGCAATAACTGCTAAGATCACCAGCGGTCTTAGGCTCGATTACGGCAACGCCGGAAATATCGATACCATTGTCGGTCGCAACACGAGATGCCGCCTCAGGACTAGCCAGCAGAACGCATTTCAGCACGTTTTCCCTAGTGAGATACTCGACGGCCTTTTGGACGCGCGGCTCTTCGCCTTCAGGAAAGACAATGCACTTTCCTGTCGCGCTTGCTCGGCGTCTAATAAAGTCAATGAACTCAGGCACTCTGAAATTTCAGGGCAAGAAGCTTCTCTACGGCAGGTGAAACGAAGGAGCTTACGTCACCCTTAAATTTGGCCACTTCTTTGACGATGGTAGAATTCAAGTAAGTATATTTCTCGTTTGGCATCAGGAAAACAGTGACTATTTCGTCGGCCAATTTTCGATTCATCAGCGCCATTTGTAGCTCAAATTCGAAATCCGTGATAGCCCGCAAACCACGTACAACAACCTGTGCGTTCCTGTTCCTCGCATAATCCATCAACAAGCCATCAAAGCCCTGCACCTCAACATTGTCCAGCGTTCTTACCTCATCCTGAATCATGTTGATGCGAGCTTCAACCGAAAACAATGGCGCCTTCGCGGGGTTAGTCGTGACGCCAACAATCACATGGTCAAACAGGCCGGACGACCGCTGAATGATATCCATGTGTCCGTTCGTGACCGGGTCAAAGGTCCCCGGATATATCGCTCGTTTTTCTTCACGCGCCATGAGTAAAAAATGATACCCGCGAATCTCCTCTGCGCTTGTTGGTCCTTAGGCATAGTGCGGTCGGATGGACCAATTCCGCTCTGGCACTCTGCTCCAACACGAACCAACCTCCTATGCTCAACCAATCATGCTTACTAACCAACTGCAACGTTTCGCCAGCCGACTCGCTATTGTAGGGAGGATCAGCCAAAATCAGATCGAACTTATCGAATTGAGCCGCTCGAGCCAAAAAACCTGCAACGAAGGCCTGGATTACTTCCGCCCGATCCTCTAACTTTGTTTTCCGCAGATTGCCCTGCAAAACACGCAAGGCCCGACGGTCCTTTTCGACAAAAACAGCCTTGGTCGCACCTCGACTCAAGGCTTCTATTCCCAGGTTACCCGTGCCGGCATAAAGGTCAAGCACTTTCGCACCGGTTAGGTCGGGCAATACGTTGAATATTGATTCCTTTGTTCCGTCAGCAGTAGGGCGTACCCGCAAACCCTTGATGGCGTCGAGTTGAAGCCCTTTGCGTGTCCCAGAAATGACCCGCATGAGATGCGATTTTCACGTCTGCTCATACAGATACATGTTCAGCACGAGAATCAGGTTTTCGTCGCTATAGGAAACCATGTCGGGCGAGACCAACAATATCTTGGTAACCTCGACATTGACTTCCTGTTGACCAATTTCCCGCAAGAAACTCAGCAGCGACGACTTTTTACCATAAAGGCGACCCAACAATGGTATTTTCTGGTAGCCTTGCGTTGAAGTTGCCGGTTGAGGCTTTAGCTCTCTGACAGTAACCCCGGCTTGTTGAGCTGTGCTTCTCACCCAATCCGTAACCTCGCCCAGGTCATAAAAGCGAACGGGTCCAGATGGTGAACTCGGACTGGTGGCGCCGATCTGTCCAGACACCAGGACCTTCTCAAGTGAGGTACCGTTCGATGCCACTTGACTCTCGGAAACAATCGAGAATCGCCCCATGGTTTGATTCAACTGATCGGTAAAATCTTTTGCCTCTGAAATACTGCCCGATACGAACTCAACACGTGCCGTTTCACCGGCATAGGAGAGCAGGGTCGTATTCAAGTTTGAGGGGACCGCGGTCATCAAATTGGTAACAGACTGAAATGCCACTTGCGACTTTGAGAAAGTCGCATCTGAAACGGGTTCGGCAGGAATGGATGTCGTGGGTTGCGATCTGCGTACCGGCCGGTCCGGTTCAGTTCGGACCGGAACAGTCGCTGCAGGCGTGGAGACCGTTTCGGTCGGGTTGTCTGCAATCTGGGTCTCGGGCGAAGAAGACGCTATTGACTGGCCTTCGTCGATTGGCGTATCCGGAGCGATGTCAGGTTGATCGGCGGGGGTATCTGAAGTTGTTTCATCTGCCAGCTCATCGGCAAACTCTTGCTCTAGTCTGGCGAGGTCATCCTCTTTTGAATCGCCGCCTAACATAAAGAAGTAGATGGCCCCACCCAGGAGGACAATTACACCCAGAATAATCAATGTTGACACGAGAGACGAATAGTTGCGTTTTCGCGCGAATCCCGCCGTCTTGGTCGTGTCGAAGGTTTCCGTTCGCTCTTCAAAGGCCAACTCCTCGGTATCCATGTTGGTCGTCTGAGTGAACTCTTCTTGCGGTTCTTCCTCCCCCGTCTTGTCGTCACCAATCAAATTGATATCAACCATAATTCGCTCCGTAAATTGATTTTGCTAGTGAATTGCCCCCAGAGCCGCGCCTACCGAAATCATGTAGCGTTCACTGCGGGATTCACCGATTTCGTCCTTGGCTTCTGCCACGATCTTAACTTTCCTAAATGGGTCTGCGCGTTCGACACGCACATTGTAGTTTTTCCGAAGGCTTTCTACAACATCGTCCTCAACCGCCTCGCCGTAAAGATATATTTCATGAAGGTCCTCGACTCCCTTGCCAAGTTGGTTGTCTAACATGATTCTGCACAATTCCTTTGAAATCAATCGGGTTCGCGATTCACTGCTAATATCCAACGTGTTGTTACTCTGGCCAACAACAACGTCCTGTGCGAGGTAAAAGTTTCTTCCCTTCATGATGGAGAAATGAAGTTTCTGCTCCTCGATGTTAATAAGACAGATCTTCTCATCTCCATGGTAATCGTAGTTTAGATGCAATGCTCTTTGCGCCGAGAAAACGTCAACGTCAACGCAGCCAAGCTCAAGATCGGTGTGTTTAAAGACCGCTTTCAAAAAACGAATGATTCGTTTACGAACAACAACGATGAGCATATTGTCAAAGTCGCCATTGGCGCCGTTTTCAAGTTTCTCGAAATCGATGACATAATCGCCGGGCGACGATGTGGCGAACTGCTTGACCTCCCAGTTAACTTGCTCTTCGACGAGGTCACTCTCAAGCTTGGCATCGAGGGCTAGCTTTTTTAGCATAACCATACGAGAGTCCAGAGAGAAAGCGACTTTGGTCGAATCGAAACTCTGGGACTCACACAATCTCGTAATGTCTTCAGCAAAGCGCCTGGGCATGTTCTGTTCGGTCAGCGCTTCAAAGTTAAAAGGATTCCTTGTGCGACCCTGCGCAATGTGGGTAATCTCGAAGACACCGTCTGGAAATTTTCGTCCCTCTACAATTCGTAACTGATCATCGACAAGCTGAATTCCGAGGATTTCCCCCTCATTGCCAGCCTGAACCATATCTACCTCCATTGTAAATACTCACACCCTTAGTTAGATTCTTCCCAGCTTTTTTCCCCTTTTTCGATCTTACCGTGATTAGCTATCGTTAGGCCGCCCACTTTGTTTTTCATAAAATCACCGTGGACCATAGCGATATCCCCACTGTCGATTGGACAATAAATGTTCAGATACTTAATCACAGACGTATCAATATGCGCCAGGCGTATTTCTTTTCCAACAGTTGGACAGTAAGCTATGGAATCAAGAGCAGCATCGCCGTAGTCTGACACTTCCGCCCGTACGCGACCGAGCTGCTCAGCCACTTCGTCGAATACCGCAACCACGTCGTCGCACGCCTTGTCCGCTTGCGCAAGCAAACCGTTTAGGATGGCGTTTTTTACTCTGTCCATATTCAGTGTAAATTGTTTCGAATCGATAACGACGAAGGCGACCGTCAAGTCATCGACTGGCATGTTTGGTAAATTCTTCATCCGATCGTGGATATATTCAACATAACCCGCAAGTTGGCGAGCTGCAAATTTCAAGCCATCTTGCCTACGAGTTAGTGAATCGATCATCGTGCTGTCGGTTGCACTAGGGATGATAGCCCTGATGGCCCCCTGCTCTGCCCGAAATTCATCCAGTTTCCTCGAGATCGAATCGACCCCGGCAACAATAACCGAATCCACATAATGAGAATATTGTGGACTGGTTCTGATAAAATCAAAAATCTTCTCCAGCGTATCGGTATAAGTTGCGTTGTATCGCTGATACTGAAGAGCGGCCTTTTGAATTTCTTCCATGCGATAATGACCAAGCGCGGCGTTCGCCTCCTCCTGATCCGTCAAGATCTTGGGATATATAATCGAACCCACCAATGTGACCGTCAAGACCACAATTAGCAATTTAAGAATCAATGATCCCGTTGCTCTCTGTTCAGCCATTGTTCCTCCCTCAAAAAGGTTAGACTCTGAGTTCCTCCATGCAAATCTTATTTTATCGGTTCAAGATGTGGTCTTAGCCTCTGCAACGTTGCCTCTCCAATGCCTCTAACCTTAACCAAATCGTGAATCTGACGAAAACTTCCGTGTTCGTCTCTATGCTCGACAATCTTTCTTGCCAGAACGGGCCCGACTTTCGGTAGTCGCTCCAACTCGGATGCGGTGGCCGTGTTAACATCGATTAACAACCCAACACCAGAGCCCCTTTCACGCTCGCTCGAGGACGTCTTCTCAGCCCGCTTCACGGCTGCCTGCGGGGCACCTCTCTTATCGGCAAGATTTAATTCTGCGGCCTTCGTCTGAAAGACGGCCACAAAGGATGAATCTGTGCTTGCCGCCGGAACAATGGCCTGGCGCGCCCCCTGTTTATGCAACCGGAAACCCATTCCCACAAGCAACGCGACGATAAGAAAAAAAACAACCCTTAGCTCGTTGTGCGTAAACCCCAGCATGCCTAAAAAATGGCCTCTTTGACGCGATCAAGAAAACTTGAATCTGCCTCCTGTGGAGCAATATCACCGCTATCCTCCAAAGTCTGGATAAGACGCCGCGCTTCCGGGGTCAGCTTACTCGGTATCCAAACCACGACGCGAACAAGTTGGTCGCCGCGACCACCACCGCGAAGGTGGGGCAGTCCCTTGTTCCGCATCCTCAAAATCTTATGCGATTGCGTACCGGCCGGGACATGCAGCTTTGCCTTGCCGTTTAGAGTTGGCACTTCAATGTCGGCCCCTAGAGCCGCCTGCGCAAAACTCAACAGCAGATCATAAACGACATCGTCCCCGTGTCTTTCAAAATGTTCATGCTCTACCTCTTCGATCAGGACAATCACATCACCATTCTCGCCACCCCTGGGCGCGGCATTTCCTTCACCTCGTACTGTCATATAATTGCCCGAAGTCACACCGGCCGGAACATCGATAGACACTACAGAGGTACCTTCAATGCGACCCTCGCCCGAACAAACCGAACACGGGTCACTCACGATTCTTCCCTCGCCATGACAACGGGGACAAGTTGCGATGTTCACAAACTGACCGAAAAGCGATTGCGACACCTGCCTAACCTCCCCGGCGCCCTGGCACTGCAGACAAGTTGTATAACCCCCATTTGCACTTGCGCCAGTAGCAGAACAGGCTTCACAGGCAACAAACTTCTTGAGCTTGATTTTCTTTTCAACGCCGTCAGCTATTTCCTCCAGCGTTAGCTTGAGTCGCACCTGCAGATCCTTGCCGCGACGCACGCCAGAGCGTCCACCCCCACGACCCATCCCAAAGAAATCGCCAAAGCCTTCTGACATGAACGTCCGCAGCGCGTCGCTCAAATCAAAATCGAACCCAAAACCGCCGGCAGCACCCTTGAGGCCGGCATGTCCATACCGATCATACCGTTGCCGCTTCTGGGAGTCCCGCAAAACCTCATAAGCCTCAGTAACTTCCTTGAAGCTTTCTTCCGCCTGTTTATCACCAGGATTACGATCCGGATGATGCTGCATGGCCAATTTTCGATAGGCCTTTTTGATCACATCATCTGTTGCTGCCTTATCGACACCCAATACTTCATAGTAGTCTCGCATAGTCCCAAAGTCACATTCGAGTCAGAAAAGTTTAAGTTCCTGCACAATTTTAAGGTGAGAGGTCACGCTACTTACTTACCAAAACTTGAGAATGTCGCAACACCCGGTCGCCCAAAACGTAGCCTTTCAGATGCTCCTCAACGACAGTTCCCGATGGATGATCGGCACTGTCAATTTGCATCAACGCCTCATGCTTCTCCGGATCAAACTCTTGCCCAATGGACTCAATGACCTTGACTCCACGTTGCTCCAACACTCCAACAAATTTCTTCAAAACTAATTCCAAACCCTCTAACAACCCCTCGGAGGTTCCCCCGCTCCTTCCAACATCCAGGGAACGCTGCAAATCATCCAGGGTCGGCAGGAGCTCAGCAATAATTTCGGCGTTCGCGCTGGCCACCAAAGAACGATATTCACTTTCTGTGCGCTTGCGAAAATTATCGAACTCGGCGGCTTTGCGCAGAAGCAACTCCTTGAGTTCGTCTCGCTCTCTTGTAAGGTCTTCGATTTTGTTTTTTAGGTGGGACGTCGTCGCAGACTTCTTACGCCGGGCGGTTTTTGTGCGGCCCTCCCCAGCGGCACCACCGGCAGAGCCACCAAGGTCGCTTACACCGTTATTTGAAACATCCTTTTTGTCTTTTTCAGCCATGGCAACTATCATTAGCTCCACAAGTGATTAAATCTGTCGGACAATGCATCACTTACAAAATCAACCAAAGGTACAATCCTACTATAATGCATGCGCGTAGGCCCTACCACACCGATAGTCCCCGTGACATCGCCAACACGATACCGGGTCGATATGACGCTGCAATCCCGAAACATCGCTTCTTCGTTTTTCGTGCCAATACGAATTGAGATTTGCTGAGGTTCAGCTCCGTGGAAATGACTCAAAATACTCTCTCTACTCTCTAGCAGCGCCAGAATCCTGGAAACATCTCTTTGGTCTGAAAACTCTGGATTCGCGACGATGTTGCTTGCACCGCCCAGATGTAAACCGGCCTGAGTTTCGAAATTGAACAACCGATCTGAGGATTCCAGGATGAGGCGGATCAAACGATTCTCACCGACCGTAACATCTGTAAGCCTGCTGTCGATTGTCTCCTTAACTTCTTTCAACGAAAGGCCGTGCAGCCTCTCATTAATGATTTGGCAGGTGCTCTGAAGCTGGTTTCGAGAAATACCGGACTCGATTTCCATCATTATTGTCTTTACGAGGCCCGATTTTATGGAGATAACAGCCAGTATACAGTTTTCCGACACACTCACCAATTCCATCTTTTGAAAAACGCCTTCATAGAATTGCGGCTCCATAACGATGCCCAACTGGCTCGAGATCCTCCCCAGGACAGTGGACGCCGCCTCCAGTATTTCATCGACGTGAGCAAAGCTGCATTGCAGGTTCTTTAGAATCAAATCCCTTTCGCGCTTGCTGGGCCCCCTGTAGGAGACAAGGCCATCAACGTAGAAACGATATCCCTTGTCGGTTGGTACCCTTCCTGCCGAAACATGAGGCTGACACAAATATCCTAGCTCTTCCAGGTCGTTCATGGTGTTACGGATGGTCGCCGGACTGAGCGAAAGATGAAACGCCTTAACGAGAGCACGAGAGCCGACTGGCAACGCCGTTCTCACGTAGCTCTCTACGACGCAGCTCAGTATGGTGCATTCCCGCTCTGACAGGACTCTATCGGTTACTTTTTCTGCATGCATTCTCACATCTCAGGAATCAAAAAACCGGGTCGACGTAAATGTTGCTAAGATACTAATTCCGCTTGCGTTTGTCAAGAGAAAATTCCTTACGCAAGTATAACGAAAGCCGAGGCTTAGAGATATCTGCGAACGGCCGTTAGACTGCCCAGTAGGCCGAGTGCGCCGCCCAAAACTACCATCAACGGATAGACCGACGAACTCACCACGATCAGATTTGTCACTTGGATCGAAGTCAGGGCTACTACCAAGTACAAGAAACAGCAGGCGATAAATCCTCCAGTAACTCCTTGAATCACCCCCTGAATGAATAAAGGGGCCCTAATGAAAAAGTTTGTGGCACCGACCAGCTTCATCGTTTGTATTAGCTTGCGTCTGGAAAAAATGATCAGGCGTATGTTGTTTGACACCAGAAGAAGAGCGCTCAAACAAATGATGGCACCGACGGCAACATCCACAGCCACAGCGAGTTCAACATTGTTTTCGATAATCAGCAGTATCCGACGGTCATAACGAATGTCTCGGGCATCGATTGCATCGATAGCAACGATATCTTGGACGACCCGGTCCGCATGCCCGGAAGTCAAATAGTCTGGCGCAAGCTTCAATCTAAAAGAGGCTGGCAATGGATTGAAACCAAGTGCCTCAAAATAGTCGGCCGGCTCCTGGTCAAACAGGCGATGAAACTCGCGAATGGCCATTTCTTTTGAAATAAAAACAACATCGCTCACGCCATCGATGGCCGTCAAATGCTCACGAATTACCTGGATTTTTTCGTCCGAGAACGAATCATCGATGAACACCTCTATTTCCAAGCGGCTCTTGAGCATTTCAATGTACCGGCTTAGATTGAGTGTAATGATAAGAAAAGTGCCGAACAAAACAATAGAAACGGTGATCGTAAGCGTCGCAATTGCCGCAGACAAGCGAGCGCGCTTGAGCCCCTCTAATGCCTCTCTTATAAGAAAGAAGGCGCTATTCAAAAAACCACCGTGCCATTCTTGATTGAAACCACGCGCTTGTTCGAGCAGTTTACGAGCTCATAATGGTGTGTGGCCATCAATACCGCGGTACCTCTTGCATTCACCCGATCTAAAATGTTGAGTATGGCAACACTTGTTTTGGGGTCCAGATTTGCCGTCGGCTCATCGGCAAGCAAGATGAGCGGGTAATTAACGATCGCCCGTGCGATGGCGATACGTTGCTGCTCTCCTCCTGACAACTCGTCTGGCATCTTTCTGCTCTTGTGACTCATGCCGACTTCGGCCAGCGCTCGCAGAGTTTTTTTCTTCACCTCTTTTTGGCCGGCGGCCGTCACCCGTAGGGTAAAGGCGACATTTTCAAAAACGTCACGGTCCTCGAGTAGCTTGAAATCCTGAAATATGATTCCTAGCTTTCTTCTAATAAATGGTATCTGGCGGTCTCCAACTTCATTCGAGTTGTCCCGGTCCACTACCACATAGCCGCTAGATGGTTTTTGCTCCATGTAAATCAACTTCAAAACAGAGCTCTTCCCAGCTCCTGTGGGCCCTACCAGGTAGACAAACTCTCCGCTCTTAACTTCCAGGCTAATCCGGTCTAGACCATCGCCGTTTGGGTAACGCATTGAGGCATTGTGAATCTTGATCATATTGACTGCTTTTTCTTTATGAGAAAATGGACCCGATCGGATGTTTCGCTGCCTGGCATCGTAGAAAAGCCGTCAAAAATCCCAATAAGCTCAAACACAGTCGGTTGTATGATATTTCTAAGTGCCGCAATAGGGTATATTTTCTGCTCATGATGTTCGTGGAAAGTTTTGTGCGACCCGTCGAAGTAAGTAACAAAGAATTCGTTGACTTGCTTGTTTTCTTTTGGCAAGAAGTACGATTGCCGAATATATTTGAAGTGGTCTGTTCGCTCTTTGTCATAATAATTCTGAAAATTTGTCTTCGAATTATGTCTGGTGCTGACGTCAAAGACGAAGACACCTCCCGGTTTCAAAGCTCGTGCTACGTTCTCGAGTACCGCCGAACAGACGGCAAGACTGCTACAATAATTCAGACTATCGTAGGTGCAAACGATCGCGTGAAACGCGTGGCGAACGCCAAAGTCGGCCATGGATGCTACCCAGACAGGCACATCATACGTTGAGGCGACCAGTTTTCTCCTGGCCACTTCTATCATCGTGTGCGACATATCAAAACCAAACACACCAAACCCCAGGTGTGACAGCTCCAGGGCCAAACTACCGGTTCCACATGAAATGTCAAGAACCTCCCGCACCTGAAAGTCAGCTCTCCGAAAGAGGCGCCTGAGGTGAATAGCCCATTGCCGATAGTTGACATGCCGCATCAGGTGGTCGTAAACGGTAGCCAGTTGTGAATAGGGATCAACTGTTTGGCTGCGCTGCAGCAAGTCTGACAGCAAGCTTGATCGCCTCCTCCATGCTGCTGGAATCTGCGAGCCCTTTTCCAGCAATGTCGTACGCTGTACCGTGGTCCGGAGAGGTTCTAATGATCGGTACACCGGCGGTATAGTTGACGGCGCGCCCAAAGCCGACCATCTTTAGGGGTATCAGCCCCTGGTCGTGGTACATGGCAAAATAAGCGTCATACTGCAGTTTGGACATCCGGGCAAAAAGGGTGTCCGCAGGAAAGGGCCCCTCAGCGTTTATGCCAACTGCGACCAGGTCTTCCACGGCCGGCCCGATCATGTCGAGCTCCTCAGTGCCAAACAACCCCCCTTCTCCGCCGTGTGGATTCAAAGCACACACGGCTATTCTCGGATTTGAAATCATGAATCGATGCTGCAGGTCATGTGCCACCGTTTTCAGCTTGGCGACCATCGAGTCTCGCGTCAGGTTGCCGCCCACCTCGGCGAGCGCACAATGCGTGGTGGCAAGCGCGACGCGGAATCTGTCGGCTATAAGCATCATGACCGGGATGGCAACCTGGAAGGCCGCGGCAACAAATTCAGTCTGACCGGCAAAATGGTAACCGGCCTCATTCATGGCTTTCTTAGAAACCGGAGATGTCACGATTGCCTGGACGCCCCCGTGGCGGGCAGCATCAAGTGCTGCCTCAAGAGAACGAGAAGAAATAAGGCCTCCGGTCGCTGTTTGGTTTCCCGGTGTTAATTCGCAGTTTGCTGGCAGCGCAACGCCTGCAAAAGTCAGGTGAGCAGCGGGATGCCATTGCAACCGGGACGGCAAACTTGCACGAAATAACTCTTCGGTAGCGAAGAGTACGAAGCGCGCAAGAGCGCTGACCTCAGGATTAGACAACGCCCTTGCAGTCACCTCCGGACCAATCCCGTTGGGATCGCCCACCGTAATGCCGACCGTGGGCAATTCAGAGTGCGAATCTGCGTTCATTACAAAACGTTATTTTGTCGCAATCAAAAAGGTTCGGACTCCCTCATGCACCAGAGAACGCAAGATGGGGTCCACGCGTAACCACACTGCCATGCGGTACAGATACAGACTTGTCTTTTCAAGAAACCTTCTATTTAGTGAATCGATACGGTCGCTGGACATAATCACGTTTAGTCGGTTGATGATATGAAAGAAAACGACAGGGATGCGAGTCGCATACTTTACTTCCTTCTCGAAAGTGCCGACTTCAATTTTCTCAAATCCGGCTGATCGGGCCAAATGCGCGAGTTCCTCCGGACGAAAAGCCGAATGGTAAAATGACCTCCCGTTAGGCCCTTGAATGTTGTGCTCTGCCAACTGTCCGAGTGGCACCCATGTTGGTCGCTCCCGGGAATAGTTCGGCGTCGTCAGCAACAACTTTCCGCCTGGGCGCAATAAAGAATGGCAGCTGGCGATGACCTGTTCTGGCTTCAAGACATGCTCAAGAACTTCTGTGCAGAGAATTGCGTCGAACGTTGCCGGCCGGAGACAGGAAAGCCTTTGCGCATCTGCCTGTACAAAAAAAGCCTTTGGCACTCGGGCGGCTGCAGCTCTCAGAACTGTATGCGAGATATCGATGCCCATGGTCGGGCCGTTACGGTACAGACTTGAGTAGCTTCCCCGGTTGCAACCAAGATCGAGCAGCCTGCCGTTCAGCTGCTTCATGTGGTGCAATACAAACTTCTGTCGAACAATTCCCCTCAGAGCTCGATAAACAAGATCCTCCTCAGGATAATGCTCCGCTACAGCTTCATAAAACTCCCTGAAGTCCTCGTTCTCGCTACAAGCCTGGACCGGCGTCTTATGTTTCACGAGCTTATGGTTCGGAAAGAAAACATGCGGATTACGGGATGGAGCACTTTACATAATAGAAAAGGCTGTCCAAAGAGTCAAGAAACCAGAATCCCAATAGCTTGGACGCACCAAGCCGAGTCCTTTTGACCGTTTGAACAGCCCCTCTTGGTTGTGACGTTCGCTATCTCTTCCGAGTCACTATTTGACCACCATCAAGGCATCTACCCTGCCACTGTCGACATAAACATTCAATGGCTCGGCAATCTTGATCTTACCACCACCCCCCGTTCGTTCGCTATAAACCCACTCTTCGATACCGGCAAATTGTTCGGATTCCAGCGGCTTGACGTGATCGGGTTCCCCGAGGATAGCCTTCAACGTCTCACTCTGCATCCCCACGACAACCTTCTCATCGAGGGCGCTCCGCGTGGGCTCGCCCTTCGAGAAGGCGTAACCCGCCAAGGCTATTTTGTTGAGTTGGCCCGCGATGCGGCCCAGCGTAAACCAGGTCTTCACGTCATCCGGGTTCATTTTGATGGACTTTTCCAAAAATGGAAAAGCTGCCTCAAAATCCTGCAAGTAGGCTTTGTCCTCGGAGTCTTCAGGTAAAGCCTCGCGCTTTGAAATGCCGCGATTTAGATAGGCCGCACCAAGGTTGTAATTGATATCGGGTGACTCCGGGTCGATCTCAAAAGCCTTGCCGAGCTGAGCGATGGCTTCGTCGTATTCATCTGCTTCCAGAAGAATGGTGCCATAGTTGTATCGAAAAAAGAAATTGTCCGGGTTGGCATCGATAGCGACTTTGTAGATCTCTTTAGCTTCGTCCACCTTCTTCTGCTGTACGTAGATCCGGGACAAGTGATCGGCCACCTCGACGGTGCGGGTCCCTTCATTCCAGAGCCCTTCCAGGATCGGCAAAGCTGCCGCTGTGTCGCCTTCACCGACATAAACTTGGGAGAGCATCGTCTTAACCTCAACATTATTGGGGTCAGCCTTCAGCGCCCTATTTAAGGGCTCGATGCTCTCTGCGTTCCGGCCGGCGTTCAACAGCGCCGCAGCCCAATTTCGATAGGCCAGGGTACTGTCGGGTGCAATCATTGCCGCTGTTTTGAAACCGCCAATCGCAGCCGTAAAACTGGCATTTCTTGTCGAATCATCTGTCGCGTTGATAGCATCATTAAAATGTTTCACACCTGTGTTGAAGACATTTCCCCAGACGATTTTTTCGATGAGGTCGACACCAAATTTTGAATGAAACTGGCTGCCGCTGTCCTTGCCAATCTTAATGCCTTTTTCTTTAAACTCGGGCTTCAGAGCCACTGCCTTATTAAACGCCTCAACCATCTGATCATATTTTTTTTGGCGGGCGTAGATGTAGCCGAGAAGATACCAGGCGTCTTCGTTGTTTTCATTTATCTGGTCGATCTCCTTGTGCAGGGACGCGAGTGCTCGTTCCAGATTGTTTTGCTGGATGTACAGTTTCGCGCCGCTGACGTTGGGTCCACCGCCTGCCCAGCCAGAACTGGTCACGCTCAGCAAAAGGGAAACAAGTGTAATGCTAAAAACCCGCTTCGCCGCCACGATGTTGGCGACAAACAGGCTGTTTGTCCCGCCGTAAAATCTCATGATTCCTCCTAAGGATCCGTTAACTATTAAACCAGTTAAAGTACGAAATATGATCCTGTCAGTCAATAAAAAGATACCGTTATAAGAATCCTCCTTGCAAGCAGACCTTTTATTGTAGCGCCGAATTCGCGGCGAGTAGACTTAATGGGTGAACCACTGGTAAACCGGTTCCGTCTTGCAACTGCATCGTGCAGACACTGCTTTCTGTGATGATCTTTTCAACGTTTCTGGCCTCGAAAAGTTCAAACAAGGGCTGTCCAACCTGCATGGACAAATCAAAGCCGAGCGGGCCTCTTTTCATGCCAAATGTGCCCGCCATGCCACAACAGGTGCCGGTCTCAATCACCTCGACCTCCAAACCGATCTGGCGCAAAATAGAGAGAGTCGCCATGCCCGAGCTGCAGGCTCTTTCATGACACGCTATATGAAATCCATACCTCACTTTATCGTTCAGGTGCGGTAGTTTGATGCTACCTTGTTGCACCTGGATTTGGAGCCATTCGAAGAATTCGTATGTGTTCGCGGCAACGTGAGCTGCTTCCGGTGAGTCCTGCAAGAGTTTCGGATAGCAGAACTTAAGTGCATACGCCGCTGTCGGCTCAAGTGTAATGACAGTCATGCCTTCATTAACGAGCGGCCATAGGTTCCTGATGTTGTAGCTGGCTATTCGTCGGGCCTTTTTCAGTTCGCCGTATGAGATATAGGGGTAACCGCTGGTTTTCTGCTTTGGCATCATGATCTTCAGTCCAGCCTGCTTGAGGAAGTTCACCGCCGCCATGCCGAGTTCTGGCGCAACGTAATTGAAAAAATAGTCCGTAAAAAAAACCACCGAGTGGCGCGGGTCACCTGCCTCGCGGCCCGGCCGGAATTTCTTTCTCAGGGTCCGCCTGGCAAACGATGGTAATGTGCGCCTTCGATCAATACCAAGGGCTTTTTCCAGCAAGGTTCGAACGAGTGGGAATTGGAGCAACCGATTAGCAAGCTCTGGCGTCACGCTGGCAGCTTTTGCCACAGATTCGTTCGCCATGAGGATCCTATTTGCCACCGGCTGACCGGTGAAAGGTAGAGACTCGTACTTGACCTTGGCAATCATCATGGGCAGGTCGATATCAGCAGGGCAAATCTCCCTGCAGAGCCCGCATGAAATGCAAAGGTCCTGAAAATCCGCTGCGTGTTTGCGGCCATGCACGGCAGCCGTCCAGGGAATCCCGATCGGGCCCGGATAGATGTGGCCGAAAATGTGGCCGCCAACAACGCCGTAAGTTGGACAGATGTTCATGCAGGCGCCGCAACGAATGCAATGCAAGGCCTCGCTGAACCAGGCGTCCTGACGCATGCGAAGCCGCCCGTTATCCAGGAGGACAATGTGCAACTCGCGGTTGGCCTGCCCTGCAAGAGGGGATCGACCGGCGAATATGGAGACATACGTCGTGAGCAATTGCCCGACTGCGCTCACCGGATGGGCAAAGATCATCTTCATAGCATCTTCAATGGTGCCGACGATCTTTTCGATGCCGACCACACAAACATGTACCGGCGGGATTGCGCTGACCAAGCGCCCGTTGCCTTAGTTGGTCTCGATCAAAAAGGAGCCGGTTTCGGCGATAGCCACATTGGCGCCGGTTATCCCGATATCGGCATTCAGAAAAGTCGGACGCAATGTGCGCCGCATCAGCGACATGATTTCCTCAAGATCGCCGGAAACGGCTTCGCCAGTCTTTTCCCTGAAAAGCGCGGCGACATCTTGCGCTGTTTTGTGAACGGCAGGGAAAACCAGGTGGTAGGGTAATTCACCAGCCATTTGGATAATCAATTCTCCGAGGTCCGTCTCGACCACTTCCAGGCCGGCCGCCTGTAGAGGATGATTGAGCTCTATTTCTTCAGTGGTCAGAGACTTGGACTTAGTGATGAGCTTGGCGCCCTTTTCTTGCGCCAGAGCGAGAATGTAGTTGCAAGCATCTGCGCCGCTGGCGGCATGGTAGACTGAAGCGCCCCGTTGGCTGGCATTCTGCGTAAATTGATCGATCAGTTCCGGCAGGACGGCTATACACTTCTCTTTGACGGCTTTAACGTACGGGCGAAACGATGCGCCATCTGGCCATTCGGCCAGCGTGGCAGCCCTGGCCGTCCGGCCGCGCTCGACCGCATGCAAGAGAGCTTGTCGTTCTTGGTGCCGAGTCAGGCTATCGGCTATTTTGTCGTTCAAGGCTTTCATTCAGGCTTCAAACCAGGACACCTATTCTGACTAATAATCGCACAAGATGACATGGGATTGCTGCGGACCATGCACTCCCAGAAAAAGCTGCATTTCGATGTCGGCGGTGCGGCTCGGACCGGAGATGAAGGTTATATTACAATTCATCGGATGCTTCTCGTAGTAGTCCCGCAGGCGAGTTGCAGCATCTTCCAGCGTTTCAACCACCTCGGAGGTTCGTAGCATGGCTATGTGGGTTTGTGGCAGAGTCGAGACCAAGCGTTCGGCATCCTGCAAAGTCACCTCCACAATCGCGCCAACGGCTGCAATCGCAAAACTGACTGTACTGATGCCCACATCGCTTTCGCTTATTTCAAGCGCTGTCAGATGGTCCGCCGGGCGCAATTGCATCGGGATCGCGCCCAGGGTGGCAACTAAATCGTTCGATGGCTCGAAAAAAAGATTGACGTCGTTTGTGAAGACTGCGGACGTCGTGTTTTCTTTTTGCAAAATGGTTTTGATCGCGTTGCCTGCGCCCCGGGAGGAAGGCACACGGTGGACTTGCCCGGCCACTTTTTCATACTGAGTCTGGAAGCGGCGTGCCGCGTTAGGATGGAGGGCAGTCTGGCTCATAGCAAATCAGTTGCGTAGCTAGTCATTTGGATCCGCAAAATGGTCAAAGCCAGTGTTTGGAAGCACAACCAAGTCGCCTTGATTATTTCTGATGTGAATCTCGCCGGGCTGATTGGTCGTGATACCGATCTGTGACAATGGCAGCCCAAAGCTTTCCTGAAGAGATGTCTGCATAGCGAGTTTGTCGCCGGGGGCTGCGGTGAAAAGAATCTCAAAATCCTCTCCGCCTGTCAGAGCGAATTGCAGCGCACTGCCCCCAAATTCAGCCGAAGCAGCAGTCAACTCCGGGTGTAACGGGATGCCATTTTCATCGATCAGTGCGCCTACACCACTTTGGCGGCAAAAATGATGAAGTTCCGATGCCAGACCGTCGGAGATGTCAATCATAGCACCAACAGTGGTAAATTTTTTGAGCAGATGACGCACTTCGGATACCCGCGGTACAGGTCGTAAGTGCCGCGCAACGGATTGTACGTAGAAGCTGCGCCTGGGGGCACTTTTTGTCAGAACGGACAAACCGACTTGCGCCAGACCGGGGAAGCCGGTAATAAAAATGCCCTCTTCTGGTTTCGCGCCCGAACGTAACTTGAGGTCATTCGGTGCCACTTCCCCCAATACCGTCGCAGACAGAAAAAGCTTGCCGGGAGAAGAAACCGTGTCTCCCCCTACGACAGTGACCGCGAATTTCTCTGCAATCGCACGCAGCCCGCGATAGAGCTCCTTCACCTGTTCGACCGTCGTGCCGCGTGGCAACGCGAGGTTGACGAGCAGATGCTTTGGACGGCCACCCATTGCCGAGATATCGCTGAGGTTGGCCGCAGCCAGTCGCCAGCCAAGGTCAAAGAATGAAAAATATTCCAGACGGAAATGCACGTCCTCTACAAAGGCGTCACTCGAAACCACAGTGTAAAGGTCCGGCCGGCTTTTGATAACCGCTGCATCATCGCCAATGCCGACGACTAGCTCGCCATCCTTGTCACCTAAATCACCCGCTATTTCGGCAATCAGACCGAACTCACCTATTTCGCGCAATTCCATCGGTTATGCCGAGAGCCGCACAATGACGCGCCGCGTTCGTGGTCCATCAAACTCACAGAAAAAAACGGCCTGCCAGGTTCCGAGTAGCAACTGCCCATCCTGCACAAAAATATTGACGGACGAACCGACCATGCTGGCTTTTATGTGCGCCGCCGAGTTCCCTTCCGCATGTCGATAGCCATCGTCCATCGGAACGATCTGGTTGAGTTCTTTGACCATATCGGTTGCAACATCGGGATCTGCGCCCTCATTTATGGTTACACCTGCTGTCGTATGCGGCACGAAAACCTGGCAAGTGCCCTCTTTAATTTGGCTGCGGGCAACGATTTCTTGTAGTCTGTGAGTGAGTTTGACAAACTCCACGTGTGAGTGCGTCTCGATCGAGAATTGCTGAATCACAACGACCTCATGAATGATTGAATCTACGAGGCTAATAAAGCAGAAAATGGTGAAAAGTCAAGTTGCCCTTCAGGTGCCCAGGTTGCAAAGCCGGGCTAGGTCTTACGTTTCTTCTTCTTGGCTGCTGGAAAAAGAATATTGTTCAGGATGAGGCGATAACCAGGGGAGTTCTTGTGGAGAGAAAGCTGAGTCGGTGGGTCATAGACGAAGTGCTGATAATCCTCCGGATCGTGACCGCCATAAAAGGTAAAGGTACCGCGCCCGAAATTGCCGTGTATATATTTGACTTCCTCGGTCCCGGCCACTTCTCCCAGGATCGTAACCGACTTCTTGAGCAAACTTCGCCTAAACCCGGTGGTTTGGCCCATGAACCCATGAACGACGGAAACATGATTTTGAGTCAACATCGTCGGCACCGGGTCGTATTTAGCGGAAAACTCAAACAGTGTAAAGTAGTCTGCTTCGGCGCTTCTTACTCTGGGCATATTGCTGGCAGGGTAATCGATATTCGAGTGTTCGTAAACCAGAGGGTTTTGCTCAGGGACGAAATTTTCAAAAGCGAACGTTTTGGCAAAGTCCAGCCGTGATGCGGCATCGGCGTCCGGCGGGTCGCCATCGAAGGGCGTCGCGACAATATCTATCCCTTCCGCGGCAAGCGCGATGTCAATTGTATCCGTGGCCGAACACATGGCAAACAGAAAGCCCCCCCGGGCAACGAAATCCTTGATCCGCCTGGCGACCGCCTTCTTCTCCTCTGAAACTTTCGCAAAGCCGTTCGCCTTTGCCATGGCTTCGTTTTTTGCGACAGCCTCAATGTACCACGGGGCATTGCGGAAATTTGCATAAAATTTGCCGTATTGCCCGGTAAAGTCCTCGTGGTGCAGGTGAAGCCAATCATACTTTTCAAGGTCGCCGCGAAGTACGGCATCATCCCAGAGCGTCTCGTAAGGTATCTCGGCGTAAGTCAGGGCGAGAGTCACGGCGTCATCCCAAACCTGTTTCTGCGGCGGTGTGTAGATAGCAACTTTGGGCGCTTTCTCCAAGCGAACGACGTCCATGTTGGTCGCCTCGATTTCGCCGTAAATTTGAGATGCGTCTGCGGCACTAACGTTGGAAAAGGACACGCCGCGCAAGCGCAGCTCGCGCTCAACAGCGGGGTAGTAGTCCAGCAAAAACGACCCCCCGCGATAGTTCAGTAGCCATTCAACCGGAATCGACCTCTCGAGTGCCCAATAGGCGATACCGTAGGCTTTCAAGTGGTCGGTTTGCTTGAGATCCATATAAATGAGGACTTTTTGTGCGCATGACGGTCGCGGCGCGACCAATAGAAAACTGATCGCCAGGAGAGAAAAGGCTAATGCTTTGCAGGTTGGTTTCATTGCGGGCCCTGTCAATTATTGAGACGCACGGCTTGCAATTCCCGTAACTTCCGGCGCACTTCTTCGACGTACAGACTATTGGGGTAATTGATCAGCACATTTTCATAGGCTGTAAAGGCTTTGTCGTTGTCCGCGAGACCCGTTTCATATATTTCAGCAATGCGCTTTTGAGCCCGGGCATTGTAAACACTGTCTCCGTGATCGGTCAGCAACCTCTTGAAATAGTCGATTGCCGTAAGGTATTCCCCCTTTGCGGCCTCGAGCTCTCCCAAATCCACCAGCGTTTCATCGACGATTTCCGCCTTGGGGTAAGCTAAGATGATCTGGCTGAGCGCGGCGATGGCGTCGCTGTCCTTGTGCTGCATGCTGAGCTTGCGGGCCGCGACGTAACTACCCAGGGCTCCTGAGGAGTCAGCAAGGTTCTCTTCTATCAAAAAAGCCAGCTCAAAAGCATCATTAACAAAGCTCTGCTCCCTGCCTGGCGCGTCCAGTTTTTCGGTTATCTTGTTAAGTGAGATCAGCGCTGAATCGTATTGGGCCTGCAGAAACTGCAAATACGCCATCTTGTAGTGCCCCTGGTCAACGTATCGTGAGTTTGGAGCCGCAGCCGTCACCGCCCGTTTATATGAATACTCTGCGCTCTCGAGGTTTCCTTGTGCAGCATAGCAATCTCCGATTCGAAACAGGGTTTCAGGGGTCTTGCCGTTTCGCGGATACTTCTTGAGCAGCAGGTTGTACGCGTCCAGAGCGTTGTCGAGATCAAAGAGATCGTGAAAATAGATATCGCCTATGTGAAACAATGATTCTTGTGCCCAGGAACTCTTGGCATCAATTTCGAGCAACTGTTGGAAGCGTTGCAGCGCTTCTGTCGGTTTGCCTCGTTGTTATTTGGCTAGCGCGAGTCCGAAAAGGGCCCTGGGACGATAAGGCGACTTGGGGTAATTCTCCAAAATGAGTTCGTAGGCGTCCTCAGCGTAGGCAAATTTCTTCGCATTCAAAGCTTTCTCGGCGAAAAAGTAAAGGTGTTTCCCGGAGACGTCCTTTGGATTTCCAGCGCGCGACTTTTGACCTTCCAGCAGTTTGAATTGTCGCAATGCATTGTCAAAGTCTTGCATTCTCAAGTAGAGATTGGCCAGTAGTTTTCGTCCCAGGACACTCTCCTTGTGGTTTGAAAGATATTCTTGCAACACATCAACGACCTGCTGAGCCTGGTCGGAATCTTTGGTATAATTGACGAGACGGCTTTCGACGTAAGAGAATTGGTTTGGACTCTTGGTCAATTGTTTCAAATATTCCTGAGTGGCTTCTTTGAGTTTCAACCGGATGACATAGAGATTCGCCAGTTCAAACACAAACACCTCATCGGAGCCAAAGTGGCGGCGACCGTCAAGATAAACGTCGATTGCCTCGTCGTAAAGACGGTTGGCGATCATGGCATTCGCGACGTAGGTGTAGGCGGCTTGCTGGTCAGCAAAACGGCTCAACAAATCATGCCAGAGACGCATCGCGCCTTCCCGATCATCTTTCTGGTAAAGTACTTGTCCGAGATCCGCATGGTATTTGACCCCGCCCGTAAGGCTTATCTGCCTTTGCACGACTCGCTCCAACTCGTCGAAACGTTTGAGGCGCAGCATGTTGCGTTTGACGCCTTCGTAATAAACCTGGTTCTTCGGAACGGCATCGTACAACTCTTTATATATTCTTAGAGCAGCGTCGTAGTGGCCTCGACGTTCGTAGTCTTGCGCGATTCTTATGCGATTGCGCCCGATGTTTTGTTTGTTAACGGTTTGGGCATTCGCGAATGGCACCGCCATCGCAACCTGAATGCCTAGTAGAGTGCCGAGGACAATCGGGAGAAAACGGTTCGGGGTGGAAAAAATGTTCATCTGTTTCAGTTATTGAGTCCCTTTTGTGCTTTCGCTTTGTGAAAGCGCCTCGAAATATTTTTGTATGAGATCTTTGTAGTCTCTTGAATAATTTTCCTTTAGCGCTTTTAGCAATTCATTCTTCAATCTTTCTTTTCTTCGGTCTTTTGCGAGATTCAACGAACCGGGAGAAACGGCTTCATACGATTTCGCGACCTCCGCCTTGCGTTTCTTGCTATAGTCCCGGTCATGGATTGAGCGTTGCGCATCCAGGAGTCGCGAAAGAATCTGTTTCTGGCGATTCAGGGTGGGCCGGTCGATATTGTTTTTGGCCAACGCCTTAACCACCTCTTCCATATCCTGACCAACCTGCTTCAAATCTCCCTGCATGTCAGAATTGTTGCCTGCTTCCTTCATGAGTTGCTCAAGCGATTTTCGAAGGGCACCCTGCTCTGCAGCCAGCCGGGCCGCCTGGGCTTGCTGTTGGGGAGAAAGCCCTCCCGGTCCGCCAAGTTGTGAGGTTTGTTGATTGATCCCTTGTTGCTTGTTAGACATGCCCAGCAACCGTTGCATCATCTCTTCAAAACCGATGCCTGACTGAGCCCCGCTCAGGCCCTGCATCGAGCTCCTTAAACTTGAAATAGCCTCATTCAGGCCGGACATCGCATTATTCTGATTCTTTGAGGCCTTGCCGGGAGAGCGACCTTCAAGGCCGTCCAAAGATTCCTGCATCCCTTTGGAGGCTTTCCCCAACGCCTTACCAATCTCCGGGGTCACAAAAAATGTGTTTTGAGACAAATCATAAAGCTGCGCTCCTACGCGATTCAGGCCAGACACGAGATCCTGTTGCGAGTCTGCCATATCGTTAATTCCTGGTGTATTGCGGTCGGCCCGTTTGGTTTCCTGCATCAACTCTTCCTGGCGTTTTGAGAGACCCAAAAGGTCGTGCGAGGACCGTCGCAAGGCCTGCATGATCTTTTTCTTTTCTTCTTCCGTCAACTGCTGGCGGGCTTCCTGAAGGGATTGAACCGTTGCCTGCAACGATTGTGAAACCTGTTGACCCGTCTGATTGCCCGATTGCATATCACCCGATTGAAACTGACGGGTCGCTTATTGCATCTGTTGCGTGGCGTCCGTTTGCAACTCTTTCTGCGCAGAATCCACATGGCTTTGCGGCATCTGGGGAAATTCATTCATGGCGTCTGACAACTGGCTTAAGTCATTCGCCAGCTTCTCGGTGTCTTTCTGAATGTCTTGCTGCTCTTCAGCATATTTTTTGCTGTCCTGTTGTCCTTGCGGAGAAGAACTTTCTTGATTCAATTCTTCCTGGCGCCGGGTCAGTTCCTGCGCCTTGTTCAGTGACTCATCCAATTGTTGTTCGACCTGTAATTTTTTCAGAAGGTTGAGCGTGCGTTCCATTCCTTGCAGAAAATCTTCCTGCGATGCGGCGAATTTTTCCATCGCTTCCTTCATCTCTTTGGGATCGAGTTCATCCATGGAACGCTGCAGTTCCTCCAGTGTCTTGCGCATCTCGGGCGTCATCATCTCCTCGATCAGGGATTGCAGCTCCTGGTATTTCCTGAGGGTTTCGGGAGAAACCAGTTCGTTCTGTTCCATTCGATCTACCACATTGTCCAGCGATTCCTGCAATTGCTCGAGCTTCTGCATCATTTCCGACTGGTTCTTGGCCGCGTCCTGGACTTCTTGTTTTTGCTCCCAACTTAAGTCGGGATCCCGTTTCATCTCCTGGACCACATCTTCCAAAGTTTCTTTCAGGGCTTTGCTTTCTTCGTAGAGATCTTGCATTTCCTGCAAGGCATTCTCATGAGTCTCCTGCACCTCATCGTACTGTTCATAGATCGAGGGAAAACGCACCTGAAACGTGGCGCTTCGGGCGGCTTTGGGACCCGAAACAGCGTCATTATCAAAAACTTCGGCGTAGTAAGAGACGATATCCTCGGGCGAGAGATTTAGGTCTGTCAGATCCCACGCTTGATTCGCGAGCACGCGATCGGAATTGCGTTCAGGCAATGCCAGCTCCAGATGCTGCAATGGACCTTCATCCGTACCGCCGTGCAATATGTGAAAACCCAGTCGCAGTTTGGCAATCCCGAAATCGTCCTGCGCGTCGATTGTAAGCGGCAGCAGCATATTCCTGTTCAAGTCGACATCCTGGCCTGGGAAGGTGATCTGCACAAGCGGTAACCTGTCTTCCAGAACAGATATTTTGTATTCAATGGGATTTTGGTTGATCAGGCCCTGCTTGTCCTTCAGGAAAATGTGGTACGTTCCGTCTCTCTTCATGCGGAAACGACCGGTTACCTGTGTCCCGGAAATCGAAACCGGTATCCTGGTTTTGTCGTCGAAAATGAGCCTGGCTTCAGCAGCGGTCTTGTTTGTCTCGATCGTCAAATCGACCCGCGTTCCTTTCAAAGCGACAACATCCCCGATGTTTTCATCAAGCAATTGTGACCCTAGTTTGGAGTACGCGGGATATGTCAATTGCGCGTGCAGCATCCGCACGAACGGGCGCTCAACGGCGGAAAGGGTGAACTCAGGACTTTTTTCGTTCCGGGCCTTCACGTAGTACGTCTTGTCGGAATAAATTTCGCGTAGCTCGGTGGAAAAGCCCGTATCGGCCCGCTTCATTGGGTAACTTTCAAATGCCGCTGCCTGCCTGTTTTTCACAAACAATTCGACCTGGGCAGGGGCCTCTCCTCGCACCTTTACTGAAATCAATTGCGCGCTTCCCTTGATCACGTCCGCGTCACCAGGAGAGACCTCAAGCGTAAACGGCGATGGTTCCGAAAAGTCAACGGCCGGGTTGAGGAGCCGATTGGAGGCGGATGTTAGCTGGCTTGAAAAGAAAACAAAGAAAAGGGAGACCGCAACGACAGTCAGGCTCAACACCCGCAAGAGTCGCGTCACGGGCGACGCATCGGCAACTTCCTGAAAGTTGGCTGTTTTTGTGTCATTGAAAACCCGCATGAGGGACTCATCGCCCAGGTCATTCGAATATCCTTCTACATTTTTCCGCTGGTTTTGGTAGACCTCGATGGCATCCGCCAACGTGTCCCGAATGTCATGAAAATGCCTCCCGACGGCGACGGACAGGGTGACATCGTCAGGGAATCCAGTCCTAAGATAACGGTAATAAAGGGGGCGCATGACAAACCAGAGCAGGGCTCCCACGACCGCCGATAGGGTAAGAGCGAGTAAGCCGTACCTGGCGGGGGAGTCGAAACGAAACATGGCTTCCAGAGAAAGACTCGCCCACGCGACGCACAACACGAGGAGCAAAAAAATCAAAAAGCCCTTGACCAAATCGAGATTTTTTGAGCGGTTCCGCAGCCTGTTCAAGCGCTCGACAAGTGTCCGGTAAGTGCTTGCGACTCCCATAAGATGCCTCAATTCGTCAGTGCATAAACCATGATGTTCGTGCCCATCTCGAAGGCCTTTTGCCTCACCTCCGGTGGATCATTGTGGATGTTGGGATCGGCCCACCCGTCCGAGATATTTGTGTCGAATGTGTAGAAAACCACCATCCGTCCTTGGTGGAAAATACCGTAGCTCTTCGGCGGGCCGCCATCGTGTTCGTGAATCTTGGGCGCGCCATTTGCAAAGGAAAAGTGGCTACGAAATATGGGGTGTGAGAAGGGAATTTCCTGCAACTTGTGTTCGGGAAAAACCTTTTTTATTTCGGCTCGAAAAGAATCATCCATGCCATAATCATCATCGGCGTACAAAAACCCGCCGGAAGTGAGATAGAGCCGCAACCTTGCGGCCTCAGGTCGTGACAGGTGAATGCGCCCGTGACCCGTCATGAAGACGATGGGGTATATAAACAGATCTTCATCCATGATCTCAACAATTGCCTCGGTTTTCCCGACATACAAATTGCTTCGTTCTGCCATGAAATCGAGCAGGTTGGGCAGGATTGAAGGATCGTTGTACCAGTCGCCGCCGCCGGAATATTTCAGACGCGCGACGACAAAAGCGCTTGTGCTGTTTTCTTGCGTCCACCCGACCGCGGCAAAAAGCAGTACGAAAAAAAGGGGAAGATTCTTGAAGTTTCTCATCATTGAACAAGACTTAGGACGACGGTTACCACCATGGCTGTTGCTGCAGAAATCTTGGCGAGTTTGCCACCCAACGCCCCGAGAAAGGCACCGAAACCGACGCGGATGGATTTGTCCAGATCCCTGGAGGTGAAAAACTCAAAGAGCGTTGCGCCCACAAACGTACCCACGAAAGCCCCTACCACCGTCCCAACCAGAGGCAGCATTGGCGTTCCCAAAATGGCGCCGGCGAAACCTCCAATAATGGCGCCAACAATGCCTTGTCGAGAGGCACCATACTTGCCAGCAGTTGCCATGCCGACGCCAAATTCTATGCCTTCCGCCAGAACAGCGATGAGTAGCAGGAAGCCAATGATCGCCCAGGTGACTTCGGCAAATCCCGTAATCCAGCCATAAATAAGTGCGTTGGCAACGATCAAAAAGGTGCCGGGTAGCCCCATCGGGATGATAAGCACTGCCAGCAGCATGATAGTCCAAAATACCAACTGTCCGCAGATTTCGAGGACGATCACAGAGTCTTGAGCTCAATATAGACGTCGTTCCGGCTGGCGGCCACGTATTTCTGAAACTCCTTTGTCCGTTTTAAGTTGAGCGCCCAACTCTCGATTTGCTCCCAGTCATCGGCGATGTTCAGTTTGCGCCGGGCCCGGCGCTCATCCACCTTGATCAAGTGAAAACCGAAGCGGGTTTTTACGGGCTCGGAAATCTCACCCGCATTTAATCCCTCAACCGCTGCCTTGAAGGCAGGAACTTGAAACTCATCGAGTTCAATAAAGCCCAAATCGCCGCCTTTTTCGGCCGTGACGTCGTCCTTTGAGAATTGTTTGGCTGCATCTTCAAAGGTAAGCTCTCCGTCAAGAATCCGCTGGCGAAGCGCTTTCAATCTTTCGACGGTCGCGCTTTCATCATCGGCAGAGGTGTCGAGTCGAAACAGAATGTGGCTCACTCTTATTTTTTCGCCGATCTTTCTTTCAAGTTTGATGATGTGGAGACCAAATTGTGACCTGACTATATTGGAGATTTGGCCGGGCTCCAGGGCAAAAGCGGCCTGTTCAAATTCTTTCACCATGTCGCCTCTTTGCACCAGGCCCAAATCGCCACCTTTGGCCGCGGAGCCGGGGTCCTCCGAAATTTGCTTTGCCAGCTCTGCGAAGTTTTCTCCCTGCCTGAGCTGAGCTAGTACCTGCTCGGCTCTTTTTGAGGCACGTTCTATGGCTGCTTGACTCGGCTCGACGTGAACCAGGATGTGCCGGATTCTGACTCCCTCTTTTAGTTCTGGAAGACTGTCCCGATAGGTCGAATAAAAATTCTCGATTTCCTTACGCGAAATCTGCGTTTCCTGTTTTTTGACGTCCTGTAGCTTTTGAACCAGCAAACGCTCTTCCACTTCCTCTCGGAATTCGCGGCGGATCTGCCTTAGCGGGCTCCCAAAATAATCCTCGAGTTTGCTCTCCGAACCCAGTTGTCGTACCATTTGCTGGACCTGTTCTTCCAGGACCTGATCGACTTGTTCGTCGCTGACGGTGACGCTGTCTTCCTTGGCCTTGACCAAAAGAACCTTCTGGGTGATGAGATTGTCCAACGTTTGCTTGAGTACCTGGTCAAACTTTTCGGGATCCTTGCTTGGATCGAGGCCGCTTTGAATGGCAAATGTGTACGCGAATTGCTGCAGTTCAGACCTCAGAATAATGTTGTCGTCCACGACCGCCACTATCTTGTCCAGAACGTCCTGAGCCAGCGACAACCTGAAGCCGGTGAGCAACACCGCAAAAACGGCAATAAATTGTTTGAACATCGTTTGCTATTCTCCAGCTAACATGAGTGAGTCGAGCGCTACGCCGAGCATTTGAAAGTTGGTTTCGATCTCGAACTTGCTTTTCATTTGAAGAAGAAACCTCTCATATCGGTCCTGACGTTTGCGCGTCAGCAGCTTTTGGCGAATCTCGTCGCGGACTGCCTGAATGGGCTTGATTTGGCCCTTTTTTTGTTTGTCGCGAAGCTGAATAATATGATAACCGAATTCCGACTTGATGGGCGCAGAAAAGCTGTTGACCCTCATATTGAAGACCGTTTGCGCAATCGCTGGTATGACATCCGTTTTCGAAAAATAACCCAGGTCCCATTCCTGAGAATTGGTGGAATCGGGGTTCATGCTTTTTTCTACTTGCTGGAATGTTTCGCCGCCAACCAATCTCTTCCGGATCGCCCTTGCTTCCTGGAGCTTGGGTGCCAGCAGGTGGTAGGCCCATACGAGGTCTTCAGACAGGATAAAGGATTCCTTATTCGCGTCATAATATTTCTGGATTTCTGCATCACTTACGTGAAGTGTTTCCGCCAAAGCAACCTCAACCAGTTTTCCAATAAGGATCTGGGTCTTTAAGCGGTCGACTTCGCGCATTACCTCGGGAAACTTGTCGACGCGGCGGGCCAGAGCTTCCTGGTACAAAACCTGGTCATTGATCCAGCGTAACACAAACGCCCTCAATTCGGCCGGACTCAAGTGGGAACGAATATGCTCGGGAATATCGTGCTTTAGGGTGGTCAGAGTCATATATTCATTGCCCACTCTGGCGATAACGTCTCCTTGTGGTGCAACCGTTTTGTCGCAACTCGAACTTAGCAGCAACTGAGCCAACAACAAGTAGGCGAACCGTTTCTTTCTCACGACGCGACTATTCGCTCCTCGAAAATAAGATCACCTGCAGGCCGGAACCTCTGTTTCGCCGGATTGCATCGGCAAACTCAGCAAGAATTTTCGCACCTCGGAAAGTGATTCGCTCTCCTGCGGCTCCAGCTGCAGCCGGATGGCCATGCCCTCATTTTGCACAAACTCAAATGGTTGAGACACTTGCGCCACAATTGAACCGAGCCATTTTTGAATTTGTTCCCCTTGCTTTTCCAAAAACGCAGGCGAGTAGTGAGCAAGAACCTCACCATCAACAATCTTGATGGAATCGATCCCACGCTGCTTGCTAATCAGCCTGATCGCAACGTAGTCGATGAGATTACGCACAGGTTGAGGTAGGCGACCGAATCTGTCTTGCAGTTCTAGAGCTATTTCATCGAGGTCTGTGACCATCCGCGAGTCCATCATGCGGCGATAGATGTCAACACGATCCGTGCTGACACGGACGTAAGACTCTGGGAGATAGGCGTCGAACGGAATTTCCACTTGCGGGTCGATATCAACTTCTCTCGATGACGCGGGCATGGCCTCACTTTTCAACTCGCCAACAGCTTCTTCGAGTATCTTATTGTACAACTCAAAGCCCAACGTATCTATGAAACCGGTTTGTTCTGCCCCTAGTAAATTGCCCGCTCCCCGGATCTCAAGGTCGCGCAACGCCAATTGGCTGCCCGACCCTATGTCGGAGAACTCTTCGATTGCCCGCAACCGTTTTATCGCATCGTCTGTGAGTGTTTCAAGTGGTGGAATAATGAAATAGGCATAGGCTCTTTGGGACGATCTGCCTACTCGACCTCGCAGTTGGTAAAGTTGTGCCAGGCCCAATTTGTCGGCCCGATTGACCACGATGGTATTCACATTCGGGATGTCAAGACCCGACTCAATGATCATGGTGGAAACTAGAATTTGGTACTTAAAGTTCATGAAATCAACCATGATTTTTTCGAGTTCTTTTTCTGGTAACTGGCCGTGAGCGACAACGACTGAGGCTTCTGGGACCAGGTCCCGAACCATTCGTGCGACGCGCTCGATAGACCTAACTCGATTATGAACAAAAAAGACCTGACCACCTCTGCCAATTTCGCGCAGGATAGCTTCGCGCAAATAGGTCTTATTGTATGTCAAAATCTCAGTAATGATCGCGAGTCTATTCTTTGGCGGCGTCATAATGTGTGTCAAGTCACGAGCTCCCAAGAGAGAAAATTGCAGTGTTCTCGGAATCGGTGTAGCCGTCAGCGTCAGCACATCGATCGTCGCCCGCAGCTTTTTTAGTTTTTCCTTGTGGCTTACACCAAAGCGGTGCTCCTCATCCACGACCAGCAGACCCAGGTCTGCAAAGATGACATCCTTAGAGAGGATGCGATGCGTTACGATCAAAATGTCGATTGCACCGGTCTTGACTTTTGTCAGGATCGCTTGTTGCTGTGAGCGGGTTCTAAACCGAGATAGCATTTCGACATTGACTGGAAAATTCTTAAAACGTTCTTTGAATGTATTCAGGTGCTGGTAAGCTAAGATCGTCGTCGGCACCAGAAGCGCGACTTGTTTGCCACTAAGGACGCTTTTGAAGGCCGCTCGGACCGCAATTTCCGTTTTGCCAAACCCAACATCACCGCAAATCAGTCGATCCATCGGCCGCGGGTTTTCCATGTCCCGCTTGACTTCCACGGTCGCTTTTGCCTGGTCCTCGGTATCTTCGTATGGAAATGAAACTTCCAACTCCCGCTGCCACAAACCATCCTCGCTAAACGCGAAACCAGGCTGGGATTTTCGGCGCGCATAAATTTCAATTAGATCCTTTGCTATATCCTTAATTTTTTTCTTAGTCTTTGCTTTTAGACGAGCCCACTCTGGAGAGCCGAGTTTATTCAGACGGGGCTCTGCGCCGTCTTTTGGGGAATATTTGTTCACCCTGTCAAGGCGCTCAACCGGGACGTATACAATATCCTTGTCCCGGTATTGTAATTTCAAACATTCTCGTTCATGGCCACGTACATCGATCTTTTGCAACCCTCGGTAAACAGCAATTCCGAAGTCCACGTGGACAACATAGTCACCGACTTCGAGGCTTCTGAACTGCTGTTTCGTCAATCCTGCGAACGTTTGCTTCGGCAACCTGAGACGCTTTGCGCGCCCGAAAAATTCGTGGTCCGTATAAACCGTAAGCCTTGCTTCAGGGAAATCGAAACCGTTGTGAAGGGCCAGAGTGCCGACAACAAGATTCCCAAAAGAAATCTTTTCCTCCAGAAAAATTTCCGAGATGCGGTTTGTCTGGGAGTCATTATCACAGCAATACGCGACGAACGGCTGCTCAGCGGAACAGTCATTTGCCTCGTTGCATTCACCATCCATAAACGCCCTGAATTGCTTCAGACTCCCTTTGAACGATTTTGGCGAACGGCTACCGAAATCTACGAGGTCATCGTGGTCACTTCCAATGCTGACCAAGTCTAGCCGCGCGTGATTTGATGCCTTCTCCAAATACTCCTCCCATAAAAACCCCGTCTCGGATGCCGTTGACGTCGAGTGGGGATCCTCACCGGACATAAGGCTACGCGCAATTCGGCTTGGCTCGTCAAGAACTATAATCGCCTGGTCATCTAAATACTCCAGAAGGCTTGCCCTTTTTGTTATTACTCCATCTTCTTCAAAAACAATTGATTGTGAATAAATTTTAGTCTGGTCTATTGTATCCAGAGACCGTTGTGTTTCGGGGGAAAATCGCCGGATTGACTCCACGCTGTCATCCCAGAACTCAACACGGAATGGTTGCGTGGCCGACCGCGGATACACGTCGACAATGCCACCTCGAACACAGATTTCCCCTGGATTTTCAACCCGATCCTCCCTCGTGAAACCGAGGTCGGTTAGCTGCCTCACCAAGATGTCAAAATCAATATTCTGGCCGGCAGCAATTTGAATCCCATGAGATAAGAACTGCTGTGGATGCGGCAGCGTTTCGAGCAGTGCTGTCGGACTCGCGATAATCAGGCCGCCCGGGCCGCTACTTATGCTCTCTATCGTCGACAGACGCGCCCTAACGTCATCATGGTTCAGTCGGTCCACACCAGATTTATGAAGGAAGCTACCTGGGAAAAGGTGTACCCCCGCAGCATCGATCAAGTGCTCGGCCTCCTCTTTGATCTCTTCGGCCTCTTCTTTGTTTGCCGAGATGAAGAGGACGCAATGCCCCGATTGCTCGAACACCAACGCAAGGAGAAACGATTTGAGGGCGCCCGTTACACCCTTCGCGGCTACGTTGTGTCTTGCTTGCAACCGGGACAACGTGGTTTTTGTTGCCGCTGCTTGCGAAACTCGATCGCTTATTATCTTCTTGAGGTCCATCTATTCTGGCGTCGTTTTCACAGAAAAGGAAACTATGTGCATTTCGTCGGAAAGCGGTGCCGCTCGGCCCCTCAGCGCGGTCACCGTTGGCTCGATATGGGGGAAGACAGCCGAGAACTCTTTCATTTCAGTCAGCACCTGTGACCCACGTAGAGTGATGACGCAACCCCCGTTCTTTAGGAGGGGCCGGGCAAGGCGATACAATTGAATTGGGTTGGCCACGGCACGACTTACAACCACATCGTACGGGAGCGGGCATGTCTCATGTGCTGACAAAGACTCGGCACGCTCGTTGACGACCCAAACATTCTGCAAGCCCATTTTCGCCACCAGGTCGGTTAGAAAAAGAGCTTTCCAGCGTTTTGCATCTAACAGGGTTAGCGAGAGGTCTGGGCGAACGATCTTGAGTGGCAGACCAGGAAAGCCTCCGCCCGATCCCAAATCCAGGACCGTGCAGCGCTCAAAAATCTCTTCACACCTTGATAGAGCAGCGGACTCGATAAAGTGACGACCCAAAATGCGCTTCTCATCTTTCTTGGATATCAGATTCGCCCTCGGATTCCAGGCAATAATTTCCCGGTGATATATGTGAAACCGATCGACTTGCTGGCTGGAGAGTCTTATGCCGACGTCCAAGAAAGTGCGCCGCAACTCGTCTGTCACTCCCGAAACAGTCCTGTCATGTTTCACGTGAAACGTCCGCTCCTACTATCGAGCAAGATGAATGAGCAGAACTGAGATATCTGCGGGAGAAACACCTGAAATCCGCCCTGCCTGTCCTATTGTTGTTGGCTGGATCTTGGCTAGCTTCTCCTTGCCTTCGGCAGACAGGGCTCTTATGGCTCCAAAATCAAACCCAGCCGGAATCCTTTTCAATTCCAGTTTCCTCTGCTTCTCAACTTGCTTTGTCTGCTTTTTTATGAAGCCCTCGTATTTGATTTCAATTTCGACCTGTTCCCGGACATCGCGCCAAAAGGGATCGTGCCAGATAGACAAAATAGATTCTTCCGTGCAACCCTTAAAATGCTCAACACGTACCTCGGGTCTCCGGAGCAAAGTATAAAGAGAATTCTTTTCCTGTATTTCAGCAGAAGGTATCTTCGTCAAGACCGAATTCGCTTTGTCGGGTGACACCTTCACCTGCTTGAGAGCAAGAATCGATTCCTCTATTTTTTTTCTCTTTTTTTCCGAGGCCTCGAGGGCCGACCGCGCAACGAGTCCGTACTGGTGCCCAAATTTCATCAGCCGCAAATCCGCATTGTCTTGCCGGAGGAGAAGCCGGTGCTCAGCGCGTGAGGTGAACATACGATAAGGCTCAATGGTGCCCTTCGACACTAAGTCATCTATCAAGACCCCAACATACGCCTCGGAACGCTGCAGGACGAACGCAGTCTCTTGCCGTATCTTCAGCACGGCATTAATGCCCGCCATAAAACCCTGACAAGCGGCCTCTTCATAGCCGGTTGTCCCGTTGATTTGGCCCGCGAAGAACAGGTTCTGAACGAGCTTCGTTTCCAGGTTTGTCTGAAGTTGCGTGGGCTCAAAAAAATCATATTCGACGGCATAACCGAAACGAGTCACTTTCACATCCTGCATCCCCGGGATTGTTCGGATTCCCTCCAGCTGTATTTCTTCGGGTAGACTCGTCGAAAAACCGTTTACATAGTATTCACTGGTGTTTCGTCCCTCCGGCTCCAGAAAGATTTGGTGCCTGTCTCGATCGGCAAAGCGATGAATTTTGTCTTCGATCGACGGGCAGTATCTGGGCCCAACGCCTTTGATACGATCTGTGAACATAGGTGATCGGGCAAAACCTTTGGCCAAGACTGTATGCGTCTGGGGGTTGGTGTAAGTAAGATAACAAGGCAATTGTTCAACCTCTATACTGTCATGTCTGACTGAAAAAGGCCTGGGGTCTTCGTCGCCAGGCTGAATCGCTGTTTGTGAAAAATCTATTGTTTTTCCGTCAACCCGTGGGGGCGTCCCCGTTTTTAGTCTGCCACTTGTAAATCCCAATTCTACCAAACATTCGGTGAGGCCTCTTGCGGAAAACTCGCCGGCCCGGCCTGCGGGGTATTGAACCTCGCCAACATGAATGATGCCATTCAAGAATGTTCCTGCCGTTAGAACAACAGCCTGGCACCTAATTAGCCTGCCGGACCCTGTCCGTAAACCGACGGCTTTACCGCGCCGAACCTCTATCGCGACCCCCATCCCCTGACGGAGGTCTAGTCGCGGCTGCTTTTCGCAAGCGCTCAGCACCTCTCGGGCATAGCTCATGCGATCACACTGGGCTCGCGGCGACCATACAGCCGGTCCCTTGGATCGATTCAGCATGCGGAATTGAAGGCCCGCTTTGTCCGTGACCACACCCATTTCGCCACCCATGGCATCTATTTCTTTTACCAACTGTCCTTTCGCTAAGCCACCGATTGCTGGATTACAGGACATTTGTCCTACGGTAAAAATGTTCATGGTCAGGAGCATTGTGCGGGCCCCCATGCGGGCGGCAGCCAAAGCCGCTTCCGTGCCGGCATGGCCACCTCCGACGACGATCACCTCGTATCTATCCTCTTGAATCATTTGCTGTCTCCGTCGCTGGCAAAAGATGTTTCACGTGAAACCTCATTTGCCAATGCAAAACTTAGAAAAAATGTTGTCCAAAATTTCCTCGGTCGTGACCTCTCCGACGATCTCGCCAATCGCGTCGATTGCATCGTGCAAGTCAGCGGCAACAAATTCGCCAGATAGTCCCCCCATCAGGCTTTGGTACGCATCTAGCAAGCTAGCCCGGCCACGTTCTAGTGCGTTCCGCTGACGGATATTCGTCACCATGGCATCCCCCTGGACCCGGTCCTCGCTTCCAACCGCTGCCCTCAACAAGGCTGTTTCGAGCGATTCCATTCCGAGGTGTTCCGTGGCTGAGATTCGCACGATCGAATCGGCGTGCACTCTTTTTCTTAGCTGCTGATTTTTAACCACAGACTTTAAGTCCATTTTGTTGAGAACCGCAACGATTGCCCTCCGAGCATCCGCGCTTTCCTTCCGGATCCTGGCAATAACTATCTCGTCCTCGGCATCCAACTCGGTGGAACCGTCAAAGACGACCAGGATGACATCAGCCAATTTGATTTGCTCCAAGCTGCGCATAACGCCTGATTTTTCGACCACGTTGTCGGTTGCACGAATGCCGGCCGTATCTATCAAACGAAACAAAACGCCGCGAATGTCGAGGAGTTCTTCTATTACATCCCGGGTCGTGCCCGGCAGCTCCGTCACGATCGCACGGTCCATTTTCAACAGCGCGTTCATCAAGCTTGACTTGCCAACGTTTGGCTTTCCAACAATGACGAGCCGCGCTCCCTCGCGACTCACACGCCCGCGTCGGTAAGTCGCGACCAACTCACTTACCGCCCCTTCGGCCTGCTGTAACTGCTTCGCGATCATGTCCTTACTTGCCAGCTCGACGTCTTCCTCCGAAAAGTCGAGCTCCAATTCCAAGAGCGAACATATGTCGATGAGCTTCACCCGCAACGACGAGACTTTTCTTGACAGAGCTCCCTGGTATTGGGCTGTGGCTGCACCTAGACCAAACGCCGTCCTGGCGGCGATCAGGTCGGCAACCGCCTCCACTTGCGTCAGGTCAAGCTTGCCATTCAGAAAGGCGCGCATGGAAAATTCTCCCCGCTCAGCTAACCGGGCACCGCGAGAAACAACCAGGTCAAGGATGCGACGGGTTAGGTAGAGCCCACCATGACAACTGATTTCGACCACATCCTCACCGGTGAATGACGCCGGGGCTCTAAAAACGGTGATGAGCACCTCGTCTAGCATTTCCGGCTGTTGCGGCTGAGAACTGGTTGGGGGTGGGATAATAATTTCACCCAGGTGCACGCGGTGAGACTCGGCCTCTTGCAAAGGGACGGTCCCCCGATATATTTGTGCCGCAACGGAAATCGCATCGGGTCCGCTAAGTCGGACAATAGCAATCCCACCAGACCCAGGTGGTGTCGCTACGGCCGCAATGGTCGTCATAGATTGATTGGAAAGTCTATCCATGCGAAAAAAAAACAGCCCCACTTCTTCGCAGGGCTGAGTGCTTCAAAAACCGTTCGGATGTCCGTGCAATACTAAGCGCTGCGGCCGCGGTAATCAAATTTTGCTCGCCGCTTCTTCTTTTTGCCGAGCTGGGCTTTGCGCAATTCCTCAGGCGAACGCGTCTTGTACGGTATCAATTTATCTTGAACAATTGACAGCAGGTTGTACAAAGAGTAATACAAGTTCAATCCCGATGGAAAGCTGTTGAACATGAGCGTAAAGACAAAGGGCATAACGTAAACCATCGCTTTTTGCTTCGGGTCTTGAACCGTCATTTTTTGTTGGATGAACATTGTTACACCCATAAAGAGTGGTAAAATATTCACCGTATTGCCATAGAGAGGTAGTGAGAAGGGCAGCAAGGCGACAGTGTCCGGCAATGAAAGGTCGGTGATCCAAAAAATAAATGGGGCTCCACGTAGCTCTATCGTGGAACGAAAAATCGTGAACATTGCATACAGAAGAGGCATCTGTAGCATCATTGGAAGGCATCCGCCGACCGGGTTGATTCCATACTCTTTGTACAACTTCATCGTCTCTTCGGTCTTTTTCTGTTGGTCGTCCTTATACTTTTCGTTCATTTCCTTCATCAACGGTTGCAGCGCCTGCATCTCCTTCATCGACTGAGACGATTTTCGCGTAAGCGGAAACAGAACCACCTTCACGAGAAAAGAAAAGATGACCAGTACAAAGCCGTAATTCGGAATGACTTTATGTAGCAGGGTAAAACTCCATAGCACAAACTTCGAGAACGGGCGTATGATGGCGAAACCAAGGTCCATAATCCCTTCGAGGCCAACCCCATAGCTTTTGACGATGTCATAATCCAAGGGCCCCAAATAAACGGTGAAATCATCCGTCCGACGAGGGCGTCGGTCGAAGGGCATCTGCAGGTCAAAACCATACCTCTTTAGCGGAACCACATCGCCGATTTCCTCAAGCGTGCCGGTAAACGTTACTCCCTGGCCCGGTCCCGTGCGTGGAATGACGACCGCCGCAAAATATTTTGTTCTCATGGCAACCCACTGGGTCGAACTGTTAAACTGCTCTACCTGAAAAGGATCATTCGCATTGAAATCTTCCAAGTCGCCTTGCAAAGCATATGCTTTTGCACTCTGCATGTCCAATTTAATGTCCGGCTCTGTCGACTCCATCCCCGACTTCCACGAAACGTAATAGGAAAAGCCTTGAATCATGCGGTCCATGTTAACAAATTCTACGCGCATGTCGAAAGAATAACGTCCGTCAAAAAAAGTCAGCGTCTTCCGAATCTTTCTACCATTCGCAAAGGAAAGGGTAAAAACGAGCTCCGCTTGAGGGTTTCGTTCAGAAATCACCAGATTACGCGCACTCGTTTCAAACACCAGGTTCCCGGTGTCAAGGGTATCGCCTTCGGTGGGAATGAGCAGAGCCAGGTTGCTTGCTCTTTCTTGACCTACCAATTGAACCGGCTGGTCATTTGCATCCAGATATTCAAACAGCTCCAGTGAGCGGATCGCGCCACCTTTGGTTGAAAACACGGCCCGATACAAATCCGTGCGCACCGTCACGTCCTCGCCTTCTCCCCGTAATGCAGCATAGGCAATGGCCGTGTCTTGCGGTGCCGTGAGCGTCTCTTCCTCACTCGCCGGCACCGAATCCAAAGTCTGCGGCGCCTGCCGCTTTTGGAGTATCCCGCTACTGTCAGAACTCACTTGCATCTCTGGTTGCTGGGCAGGTTGCGGCAAGAATCGTTTTTGGTAAAACTCCGTCTGCATCAACAACAGGATGAGGCCAATCATGACGATGGCCAGAACAGCTTTCTTATCGAATTCCATTTTTTACTATGCTACCCGGTTGATAGAATTTTCTAAACAGGGTCATGGCCTCCAGGGTGAAGTGGATGACACTTACAAAGCCGCACAATTGTCATTCCGACTCCCCTTATGAAGCCATGTTTTTGTAATGCCTCGATCGCGTATTGAGAACAAGTTGGATAAAAACGGCAAGAGGATGGCAAGACCGGAGAAATCAATATTTGATAGGCGCGAACAAGAAAGATCCCAACATGTTTCATCAAATCAGCTTGCTTCAACCAATCCCAAAAGCCTTACTACTTGAGCTTCCAGCGTCGCAAAGCGCACCCGTTCAACACCGGGCTTCGCCACCAATACGAGGCGGCTTTCTCTCGGCAACCGGTTTAGGTGTTTCCTCATTATTTCCCGGGTTCTCCTTTTGGCACGGTTCCGTGCGACAGCGGTCTTAATCCTCCGGGATACAGCAAGACCAAATTGGGATATTTCGGAGGCGCGGGAAAAAACGATGAAATGCCGACTCGAAAAGCGCTGCCCTTCCTGAAAAAGCTCATTAAACTCGCTCGCCTTGCGGATGTATTGCGCCCTCAGGCGCCTTTCCACAGATCCCATTTTGTTCGAGCCGCCTAGCCCCTGTCACTGACCGTCAGGCTCTTTCGCCCTTTGGCGCGACGCGCTTTGATCACCTGCCGGCCGGACTTCGTGCTCATTCTCTCTCGAAATCCGTGCTTGTTTACTTTTTTTCTATTGCTTGGTTGAAACGTTCTCTTCATGATAACTGTCCGATAAGGATTATTTGTTCTTTGGTTCGCGTAAAACTTCAAAATTTATTAAATGCTGTCCTAAAAGTCAAGGTAATTTGTCGCACCCCGGCGAAGCGGATTGTCACCTCTCTTCATACCCCATGATCATGCCAACGGAACTTTGCTACTGCAGAAATCGACGGCGGTGCGTTGTGTCCTTTTTGCCACGACCTCCTCTTCTTTTGTTCTTGACATTCCTTCCCTTTTTGTTACCTTTTGTTGTCCTAATCCGAGACATTCCACCGAAGATAATCTGTGGATAACTTTATCACCTTAATACCTATTAACATCTATTTCGTTTCTTTAATGTGCTTTTGCTGTTTTGTTCCTGATCGACGCGCCGTAATGTTTACCTTTCGTAATTTCTAAAAAAAAAGAAAATATCCTACTTCGCTGCCATTGTTAGTTTTTTGTGGATAAGTTTTTTGTGATTGTCTTTAGGTTCTTTTTTAAAGGTCACGTTTTTTATCATCTTCTTTTCATAAGGATCCATATAATATGTCTCTCTCCTGCGCTCGCGCTTGGGACCAATGCATGTCCCGTATCAAAGATAGCATCAATCCCCACAGTTTCACCACTTGGTTCGAACCTATCACGCCACTACATCTTGACGGACAAAGTCTTACCGTCGAAGTCCCGAGTCACTTTTTCTATGAGTGGGTAGAGGGCCATTACAGCCACCTGATCCATCGAGCATTGCTAGACGTGCTCGGCGAAAGAGCAACCCTGCGCTATTCGGTAGCACTCGATTCAGCTGGAGCGACAGACCTTTCGGAAATCTCCTCGATCGAGATGGACAAGCGCCCACGACGCGCTGACAAGAAAACCAATCTGATAGATCGGTACTGTTTTAAGAACTTCGTTGAGGGTGCTAATAATCAGTTTGCCCGGGCCGCAGCCCTCGCCGTCGCAGAATCCCCGGGAAAAACAACGTTTAACCCACTCGTTATATATGGCGGTGTCGGACTCGGCAAGACCCATCTGATCCAATCTATCGGTAATTTCACTTTACAAAAAGGCAGCATCCGAAATGTCCTTTATGTCGACAGCGAAAAGTTTACGATCGAATTTATCAACTCGATCCAAACGAACAAGACCACTCTCTTTAGCTCGACTTACCGCAACGTCGACCTTCTTATTGTAGACGACATTCAGTTCTTTACAAATAAGGAACGTACTCAAGAGGAGTTCTTTCATACCTTTAATGCTCTCTACAACGCCGGCAAGCAAATCGTTCTTTCCTCCGACAGACCTCCAAAGGAATTGGTTGGTGTTGAAGAACGATTGCTCTCGCGCTTTCAGTGGGGACTGGTCGCGGATATTCAGCCGCCGGACCTGGAGACGCGGATTGCTATTCTCCAACAAAAGGCACAGCAAAATGGCATTCAGCTCGAGGGACCGATCATAGAATTCATCGCTACCAACATTACATCCAACATAAGGGAGCTAGAGGGTGCCCTCATTCGTCTTCTCGCACACGCTTCCCTCAAGGGCAAGGATATTTCCCTCGATGTGGCGAAAGATGTCTTGCGAAATCTCAGCCACAACAAGAAAAAAAATGTAAACGTAGAAGAAATCCAACGAATCGTCAGCGACCACTACGGCATTGCTGATGATCTGCTGCGTGCCAAAACCCGAAAAAAGGAGATAGCCTATATTCGCCAAATCGCCATGTACCTTTCGAAAGAACTCACGAAGAGCTCGCTCAAAACGATCGGCCTGCACTTTGGCGGTAGAGATCATAGCACAGTCATCCACGCCATTCAATGCATTGAAAAACAGCTTGACCGGGATGACACCCTGCGAAAAGACATCATTGAGCTTCAAAAGAAGATTGACTTTTCTAATAATTAGTATCCACAATCATATGTTGATAACCCATCTTTTTTCTTGGACACGCTGTGGATAAGCCAGACTCTTTCCGTGCTTCGTCTTCCTTCTTTCTTTTTATCAACACAACCGTTCCATTAATGCCCAACATAGTCACCTCTCATCCACATTTTTTAGGTTCTGTGCAGAAAGAAAATATTAGAAAAAACAACCATTTAACATTGGCAAATTATTACTTATCCACTTATCCACAGGCTCTACTATAATAACTATATTTAACTTGTATTATTTTTCGTTATTAATTAGATTTAAAGTTGGTTAAATTAGAATAGGGCTTCTTATGAAATTCAAAGTTAATCGAAAAGAAATCTATCAGGCTATTCAGAACATCATTGGTGTTGTTCCGGTCAAAACCACTATTCCTATCTTAGGAAATATACTCTTCGATCTTGATGGGAACAAACTCAGCTTGACAGGTACGGATCTCGAAGTTTCTATTTCTACAACCATTGAGGTGCAAGGCGAAAGAGATGGCGCGGTAGCTATCCCTGCAAAGATTTTTTTCGAGATTGTCCGTGAGTTACCAGACATACCGATGGACCTTGATTGCGATGAGGATTTCAAGATCGCTCTGAAAACTGATCAAGGTTTTTACAGGTTGTCCGGAGAAGCGCAGGATGAATTTCCAAAAATATCCGTACAGGAAAGTATTGGAAGCTTTCTCATTGAGTCGACGCGATTCAACAATATGATCCAGCGTACGCTTTTTGCGGTTTCTTCTGATGAGTTGCGAACCACCCTTATGGGAGTTTTCATGAAAGTGATGGAAAACGAGTTAAGGATGGTTGCGACGGATGGGCATAGATTGGTTAGAATTTCAGATACAGATTTTGTTTCTCCTGATGTCCAGAAGGAAAGTATCATTCCCACGAAAGCCCTTAACCTGGTCTCTAAAAATCTGCAGGGCATTGACCAAATAAAGATAAGCCTAAGCGATGACCATGTCGTCTTTGGTTTGTCCAATACGACAATTTTTAGCAAGGGAATTGAAGGACAATTTCCTAACTATGAGCGAGTGATTCCAGTAGACAACGATAAATCAGTCATCGCTAACAGAGACCTGCTTAGCGCATCTGTGCGTCGCGTCTCCATTTTTTCTAACACGATAACACATCAGATTCGCCTTTCTCTCTCAGAGTCACAGTTGAATATTCAAAGTGAGGATATTGAGTTTGGCGGCGAGGCCAAAGAAAAAATGGAAGTGGAATATGCAGGCGAAAGTATGGACATAGGCTACAACGCAAATTATCTTCTCGACATCTTGCGACACCTGGATTCAGAGGTCGTTGAACTCAGGTTCAAAGATTCTACAAGTGCAGGAATCATCTACCCCCAAACGCGCGCAGAAGGGGAAGATATTTTGATGTTGCTGATGCCAATCAGATTGAATGATGATTAGGACTGGAAAAGCATTGGATGCATATTCAGAATTTGGAGTTAGCTGGCTTCAGAAACTACGAGTTCGCCCACGTGAGCTTTTCTCCTCGCATGAACGTGCTTTTTGGACAAAACGCTCAGGGAAAGACAAATCTAATCGAAGCACTCTATCTTCTCTGCTTGGGGCGAAGTTTTAGGCTTGCCAAAAACCAAGACTTGCTTAATAACGAAGCACCCTTTTTTACACTCAGAGCAGATGTTATCAAGGACAACGAAATAGAAAAAGCGGTTTTTATAAAATACATCAGAGATGGTAAGAAAGAAATCAACATTAACCGAAAGAGGTTGCAAGGCTACTCCAAGATCTTTGGCCACTTTCCTGTGGTAATAATGGCGCCGGACGAGTTCAAGATTACTACTTCCGGTCCTTCCGAAAGAAGAAGATTTCTCAATATTCTACTTTCTCAAGTAAGCCTTTCGTATCTTTCAGATCTGCAAGAATATGCTCGGATCTTGAAGCAACGGAATAGAATATTACATGATATTCGTGCCGGTAAACGCGTTGAAAAAGCGGTGATTACGCCCTGGACGGAAAACTTAGTAAATGTTGGCAAACGGATCATACTCTTTAGAAATTCATTCATAGCCCATTTTTCTCCTTCACTGGCTTCTATCTATCGAAATTTGACAAAGCAGCAGGACGACCTTCAGATCGAAATAAAAAATAGCGTTACCTTCACAACTGATGACGAGATAGAGCAGGCCTTCTCAGAAAAATTAAAAAGACAGGAGAGGCAGGAGACGATCCTTGGAAGTACCTTGGTGGGTCCTCATCGTGATGATTTGCTTTTTACAATTAACAACATGGAATTACGTAAATATGGATCAAGAGGAGAACACAAATCCGTGTTGCTTTCCTTGAAAATCGCTGAGTTTAAATATCTGCAAAAGGCCGTGCAGGAGACGCCCTTACTCTTGTTGGATGATTGTTATTCAGAATTGGACCATGCGCGAGAAGAAAATGTTCTCAAATCTATCGATGGTCTTGGACAGGTTATCCTGACCACGCCCAAACAAAATCTGTTTTCTGACTACTCGCATCTATTTTCAAACGATACATTCAGGTTTTGTGTCGAAGGAGGGCAAATTGACCAGGTCCAAACATAGCCCATTGCCGCTAAGCAAATCCTTATCGACCTTGCTTAGAAAACTAGGTGCAGAAAAAAAAGTAAAGGAGTTCGAGGCAATTGCCAAATGGCCCGGCATTGTGGGTGAACAGATTGCAGAGGTTACCGAACCAGAGCGAGTCGTAGATGGAATTCTCTTCGTAAAGGTGAAAAACAGTGTTTGGCGAAATGAATTGATCTACATGAAGCGTCAGATCCTGGCCAAAATTGCAGAAGCGATTAAGGAAAAAGCAATCAAAGACATCAGATATTTCTAATAGAAATAGAGGCGAAACGTTAATGACAGAGAAGAGCGAAAAGATGGGTGCCACGCAATCGTATACAGCAGAAAAAATCCAAGTTTTGAAAGGTCTCGAAGCCGTGAGGAAGCGTCCCGCCATGTACATTGGCGACGTTTCGGCGCGTGGGCTGAATCACCTGGTCTATGAGGTAGTCGACAACAGCATCGATGAGGTTCTCGCCGGCTTTTGTACGAAAATAGACATCCTGTTGAACAGAGATGGAAGCGTCACCGTAACCGACAATGGCAGGGGTATCCCGGTAGACATGCACCCTACCGAAAAACGACCGGCTGTTGAAGTTGTTATGACGGTCCTGCACGCTGGTGGAAAATTTGATAAGAATACCTACAAGGTTTCCGGGGGGTTACACGGGGTCGGGGTCTCTGTTGTCAATGCCCTTTCTGAGTGGTGTGAGGTCGAGGTTAGTCGGGCCGGCCAAATCTATCATCAGCGTTATCGTGCTGGCATTCCGGAAGCGGAAGTAAAAAAGAACGGAAAAGCCAAACAAACCGGAACGAAGACAACATTCATGCCGGACAAAACGATTTTTCGCGTTACCCAGTTCAGTTTTGATATTCTTTCGGAACGAATGCGGGAGTTAGCTTTCCTTAATAAGGGCACCGAGATAGCGATTCAAGAAGAGGCTTCGGGCAAACAGAAGACCTTTTGTTATAAAGGCGGCTTGATTTCCTTTGTTGAATATCTGAACAAGAGCCGGCTGCCGTTACACAAAAAACCGATCTACATCAAGGGTGAAAAAGACGACGTTGATATCGAAATTGCATTTCAGTACAACGACTCATACATAGAGAGCATTTTTACATATGTCAACAACATCAATACAATAGAGGGCGGGTCTCATCTGGTCGGATTCAAGTCGGCTCTCACGCGCACCTTGAATAATTACGCCCAGAAAAACAATCTTTTCAAGAAAGAGAACATCACCCTCACCGGGGAAGATGTAAGAGAAGGGCTGACAGCCATTCTTAGCGCGAAGGTCATGGAGCCGCAGTTTGAAGGCCAAACCAAAACGAAGCTGGGGAACAGCGAAGTCAAAGGCATCTCGGAATCAATCTTCGGAGACGGCTTTGCGTCATTTCTGGAGGAGAACCCGAGTGTCGGCAAGAAAATAATCGAAAAAGCACTCACCGCGGCGCGCTCCCGCGAAGCCGCCCGCAAGGCCCGGGAGCTGACAAGAAGAAAAGGCGCCCTGGAGGGTGGGTCTCTGCCAGGCAAATTGGCGGACTGCTCCAGTAGAGATCCGGGGCAGTGCGAACTTTATCTGGTAGAGGGTGACTCCGCCGGCGGATCCGCGAAACAGGGCCGGGACCGCCGTTTCCAGGCCATTCTGCCGCTTAAAGGAAAAATACTGAATGTCGAAAAGGCTCGCATCGACAAAATCCTTTCCAATGAAGAAATCCGGACGATCATTTCGGCCATCGGCACCGGTATTGGTACTGAAGAGTTCGACCTCTCAAAGCTCAGATACCACAAGATCATTATTATGACGGATGCCGATGTGGACGGCTCGCACATCAGAACACTGCTCCTCACTTTTTTCTTCCGCTACATGAAAGAATTGGTCGAGCACGGATATGTCTATATTGCACAGCCACCGCTATATCGCCTGCACAAAGGAAAACAAGAGCACTACGTTTACAACGATGAAGAGCGCGATCAAACGTTGAAGAGAATGGGCGGCAACAGCGTTGCCATTCAACGTTACAAGGGTCTGGGAGAAATGAATCCAGATCAGCTGTGGAACACAACTATGGACCCGGAGCAGAGAACCAATCTACAGGTCTCTGTACAAGAAGCCATCGAGGCCGACCAAATCTTTTCTGTTCTAATGGGTGACAATGTTGAGCTAAGGCGGAAGTTCATTGAGGACAATGCCCAGTACGTTAATAACTTAGATGTCTAATTAGCAGGACTCTATATGGAAAAAAGAGATAGAATCATTCCGGTCTTGATCGAAGAGGAAATGAAAAAATCCTACATCGACTACTCGATGTCGGTCATCGTTGCGCGCGCCCTGCCGGATGTTCGAGACGGTTTGAAACCGGTTCACCGACGCGTTCTTTTCGGAATGAACGAATTGGGTATTCGGCCCGGCAGCGCCTACAAAAAAAGCGCAAGAATTGTTGGTGAAGTTCTCGGTAAATATCACCCGCATGGCGACACCGCTGTTTACGATTCAATGGTCCGTATGGTTCAAGACTTTTCTTTACGTTACCCCCTCATAGACGGCCAGGGAAACTTTGGTTCGGTTGACGGCGATTCGCCGGCGGCGATGCGATATACGGAAGTTCGACTGACAACCATCGCCGACCAAGTCCTGCGTGACCTCGACAAGGACACCGTCGACTTTGTCGCCAACTTTGATGAAACCCTCAAAGAACCAACCGTTCTACCATCAGTTCTTCCCAATCTGCTGGTTAATGGCGCCTCGGGCATCGCCGTAGGGATGGCAACGAACATACCGCCACACAATTTAACCGAAGTCATTCATGCGACCATCGCGCTGATCAAAAACCCCGATCTTTCAGTCGAAGCACTGATGAAACACATCAAGGGACCGGACTTTCCGACAGCGGCGATCATTTACGGTGATGTTGGAATCGACGAGGCTTATCGTTCCGGCAAGGGCAGGGTGGTGATTCGAGCTCGTGCTGCCACTGAGAGCCACAAGTCGGGCCGCGAGAGCATTGTCATCGGCGAACTGCCTTATCAGGTTAACAAAGCGAGATTGATCGAGAAGATCGCGGAGCTCGTTCGCGGCAAGAAACTGGATGGCATTTCTGACGTGCGTGACGAATCAGACCGGGATGGCATGCGCCTGGTTATCGAACTAAAACGCGATGCACAGTCCGAAGCCGTACTCAACCAGCTTTATAAACATACGCAAATGCAGACGACGTTCGGCGTAAACCTTCTCTCTTTGGTTGATGGTGCGCCGAAAGTTCTGAATCTCAAAGAAATGCTGCAACATTTTGTAGATTTTCGGCACGATGTCGTCGTACGGCGGACGAAGTTTGAACTTGAAAAAGCTGAAAAACGCGCCCACATTCTGGAGGGCCTGAAGATATGTCTCGACAACATCGATGAGATCGTTGCCCTGATAAAGAAGGCCAAGAATGCGGAGGCGGCGAGAGCGGCCCTGAGCAAACGGTTCAAATTGTCGGAGGTGCAGGCGCAAGCAATTTTGGATATGCGGCTGCAACGTCTAACGGGTTTGGAAAGGCAGAAAATCGAAGATGAATATTTAAAGGTTATCAAATTGATCGAACAGTTGCGGTCCATTCTCGACAGCAAGGACAAACGCATGCAATTGATAACGGAGGAACTGCAGGAGCTGGAAGAAAAGTATGGCGACGAACGCCGCACCGAGATCATCACTGAGACCGAGGAATTTACGATCGAGGATATGATCGCGGAAGAGGATATGGTCATCACGATTTCGCACACCGGGTTCATCAAACGCATTCCCGCATCAACCTATCGTCGTCAACTCCGTGGCGGAAGGGGGCTCACCGGCGCGTCCACCAAAGAAGAAGATTTTATCGAGCATCTTTTCGTAGCCTCAACCCATAGCTACATTTTGTTTTTCACCAACATCGGACGCTGCTATTGGCTCCGGGTGCATGAAATCCCGCAGGCCGGGCGCGCGACAAAAGGCCGGGCGCTTATTAACCTGTTGCAAGTCTCAAAGGGCGAACGGGTTTCCGCCATAGTCAACGTTAAGGATTTCAAAGAGGATCAATGCGTCGTCATGGCGACGAGGAATGGCCTCGTCAAGAAAACTTCTCTCAGCGCTTACAGCCGGCCGCGCAAGGGCGGCATCAATGCCATAACCATCCGCGAAGGTGACGATCTGATCGACGCGCGTGTTTCCAACGGTAATCACGATATCTTGCTTGGCACACGAAAAGGCTTCTCGATCCGTTTTCATGAAAAGGAAGTCCGAAAGATGGGTCGCACGGCGACCGGCGTTAAAGGAATCAACCTCGGTAAGAACGATGCGGTCGTTGGCATGATCGTCATCAAACGGGAGGGGACGGTTCTCGTGGTGACTGAGTTTGGAATGGGGAAGCGCACAAATATTAGCGAGTATAGGGTCAGCCATCGTGGTGGCAAGGGAATTTACACGCTGCGCGCAACCGAACGGACAGGAGAGCTCGTTACTCTTAAGGAAGTGGTGGATGATGATGATATCATGATCATTACCACGAGTGGCGTCGTGATGCGGCAAAGCGTCAATAAACTGAAAACCCAGGGGCGTAATACACAGGGCTTCAGGTTAATCCGGCTGGACGAGGGTGATACGGTCGGAGACGTTGCCAGGGTGGTGCGGGAGGAAGAGCACCCGTTGCAGGAAGAGGATCTTTAATCCTGCCACCGGAGTTGGCTGCGCCGCAAGGGAAAGATAGGCTATGTACTCATCTATCATAGGAAAAACGTAAACAGTGACAGATTTTTGGCAACAAGAGAAGGAACGCCTTACCAAGGCGCTCTTGCACCGGTCCTTCGGTGATGCGGAGATCGTGACGCTGGCAACGCTTCTCACCACCCCGTTTCCGGAACTGTTCACCGCTTCTCTGTCGAAGTTCGCACGATCGGTCCTAATACGCGAGAATCCGGTCGAGGTACGACCGTCGGAACGGTACTCGCCCGACAGTGCCGTTATTGAATCACATTTGGCCGCGCTCAAGGCTGCCCTCATCCAGGAGACGAAGCTTCGAAAAGAGGAGGTCGTTCTTATTGCGGAAGAGGCCATCTCTTTTGAAATTGACCTCATCGTGCGCCCCCGCCAGAAAGCACTTGAGTTGGTGTTGCTATCTCAGAAAGATGAACATATCAAGACTGACATCGAAGCGATCCTGAGAGGCTTTGGGGAAAAACGGCGTTTTATCGAAGGCTCACTAAACGCTCTTTCCAATTTTCCTGGGCCAAGGGTCTCCGTGACGGAACTCGAGCGTTTGTTGAAGCGGGTCGAAAAGGAAACGTATGCTGAAAAACCACTCTCGACACTACTTGAAGAAATAGAACTCTACCAGCAGTTTCAATCACGTGCGTTGGGAGAAGCGGTCACAACGATCCAGTCTGAAATCCTGCTGTCCATTATTCGAGATCGCGACCTCACAGCCATGCTCCACGAGATTGGCCAGGAAGCGCGTACCAAGAAAGAGTGGCTGCTGACCGAGATCAAAAATTCTCTGCAGCGCTTTATCCTTGTGGGCCGCGTCGAACAGTCGACCGAGGATGATTTATCGGAAGAGGCTGTGCGACTAACAGCAACGGCAGACAAGACCCACCAAAGGAAAGACGACCTCGAAACATTGCTTTTTGATTTCCTGGAGGATGACGAGACTCCCGAAGAGAAAGTAAGATAACAACCCGGCCGTGAGCAGCGGAAGTAAAGATGACCGCACGAAGCCTTTCGCGATACCACATTCTCGCCAGTCTGTTTGCTTCCCTGACTGCCGTCGGAGCTTTTATCAGAATTCCCATTCCCTACGTGCCGATGACGCTTCAAACGTTTTTCGTTATTCTTTCCGGCACGCTACTCGGACCGCGGTATGGGGCCATGAGCCAATTGATCTATCTATTTGTCGGATTGGCGGGCGTGCCGGTTTTTGCCAACGGGGGCGGGCCCGCCTATGTATTACAGCCAACGTTTGGCTACTTGCTTGCCTATCCTATTGCTGCCTACACGATAGGCTTCTTGATTTGGGGCTCAACGGTGCCAGACACCCTTCACGTCAGCGTGAGGCGAATTATGCTGGCAAATTCGGCCGGGTTACTTATCATCTATCTGGTCGGTCTGACCGTTCTTTATCTTAATCTAAACTATGTTGTCTCTAAACCAACATCACTAACACAAACCCTCTGGATTGGATTCGCTTTGTTTATCCCAAGCAGCCTGTTGAAAGTTGTCGTCGCCACCCTCCTGACACCCCGGCTGATCGGGCTGATCACTCTACAAAGACAGACAGTTTCCTAACGGGCGCCACAGGTCAATGCAACCGCCCAAGACAGGGATCAGCTATTTTGGCAATCGCAACCCCCGGCATTTTGCGGTGGACCTCAAGGAAATAGTGTCACATCATTGCAATTTTGTTCTTCACACATTTTCCGAAAACGACCAGCAGTTTTACAAAGAGTCTGTCGCCGAAATGATCGCCCTCACCAAAGCGGCCGGCCTGGAATGTCATCTTGATCCCTGGGGCGTAGGCAGAGTCTTTGGGGGCGAGTGCTACAGCCGTTTTGCTCTTCACAACATCGAGACCTGTCAGATTCTGCCCGATGGGCAAATGGCACCCGCGGTTTGTTTGAATCATCCCCGGTTCCTTGAGTTTATGTACAAATGGATCGACGATGCCTGTGAGATCGGTGCCGAGGCTCTCTTCTGGGATGAACCTCATTTCTACATCGACCTCAAAGACCGAAGTCGATTTCCCATCTGGTTTTGTTGTTGCACGACGTGCGCATCTCTTTTCAAAAAAGAGTACGGGTTGGCCATTGCTGAGGCGGAGGCGGAGAGTATAATTCGCTTCAAGGAAGACAGCGTCGTCGATTTTCTGGAAAAACTCTGTGTCTACGCTCAGAGCAAGGCTTTGAGAAACACGGTGTGCCTCCTTCCCTTTAAGGATGATCGCATCGGCATCTCGAACTGGTCACGTGTAGCCGCCATCGCCGAACTACAAACGCTTGGGACGGACCCCTATTGGATGTTTTTCAAGAAGGATGTGAACGCATTTGTCGGAGATTTTTCGCGCGAGGTCGCGGCCCTCTGTGACCAATTTGGCAAGGAAGCCCAAATCTGGCTGCAGGCGTACAAGATCGAAAAAGGAAAAGAAGAGGAATTGCGGCAGGCTGCTGCCGTTGCTTACGCCGCTGGAATTCGCAATTTTGCTGCCTGGAGTTACTATGGCAACGCCTACATGTCGTATAATCGCAGTGACGATCCGCAGAGAGTTTGGGATGTGCTAGGTGAGATATATGCTGACTTGCATCGCGGCGATTTGGAGCGATGAGCATGGACTTACACGCCATGCAACAGAAACCCGAGAAGATGGTGATCGGTCTGATTTCAGGAACATCTGTCGACGGGGTAGACGCCGCCCTGGTCAGGATCAAAGGCCACTCTCTTCAAACCAGCTTTGAGTTGATGGACTTTCTGACCGTCCCCTATCCCAGTGGCCTATCCCAACAAATAATCGAGAATTCTCAACCCGGGCAAGGCACAGTGGACAAGTTGTGCTTGCTAAACTTTGTGCTCGGTGAAGTTTTTGCTGAGGCGGCGTTGTCACTTTTGGCAAAGGCAAAGATAGACCGAAATCACATAGATTTCCTTGGCTCGCACGGCCAGACCATCCACCACCTGCCCAACGATCAGGAGCTATGTGGCTACCATTCCCGGGGGACTCTTCAGATTGGCGAACCAAGTGTCATCGCAAAACGGACGGGGATTCTGACGATTGCCGACTTCCGGACCGCCGATATGGCATTGGGCGGGCAAGGTGCTCCCCTTGTGCCTTACTTCGATTTCATCGCATTTAGATCAAACGATATCGGCCGCGTCCTGGTCAATATCGGCGGCATCGCCAATGTTACGATTCTTCCCAGAAGATGTGCCCCGGAAGATGTCGTCGCCTTCGACACCGGTCCCGGCAACATGGTGTTGGATGCCGTGATGCAGCACCTGTTTGACCAACCGTTCGACGAGAACGGCGAGATTGCATCGCAGGGTCACGTTTCCGAAGAACTTCTGGAAAGCCTTTTGCAACTCCCCTACTTTGCAGCTCAGCCCCCCAAATCGACAGGCCGGGAAGAATTCGGGGCGGTTTTTACGGAAGGCCTTCTGGCTGCCGCAGGCAACTTCGGGCTCCAGCATGAAGATATCGTCGCCACTGTCGCAGAACTCACAGTGCGGACGATATGGCAAGGCTGCCAGCGGTCTCTGTCTCGGGGAACGGAGGTCGGAGAATTGGTTGTCAGCGGCGGCGGCGCCGAAAACAATTGCTTGATGAGCCGCTTGACAGAATTTAGTGCTGGACCCCGGGTCTTGAAAATCGACGAGCTCGGCGTTCCCTCAGATGCGAAGGAAGCGATTTGTTTCGCGGTGCTTGCCAACGAGACGGTACACGGCATCCCGGCGACGCTTCCGTTGACAACCGGCGCTTGCCGCGCGACGGTGCTCGGCAAGATTTGCCCCGCCTAGCCAATCATCTTATCGTCCGGACAAGCGCATTCCTTGTTGCAACATTGTATTGAGAATTGCCTTGACTCATGAAAGAACTAATGGTTATATTCTGAATCAATGACAGAATGTTGGCAATCAAGACGATGGACAACAATAACAACAACTCGTGGCCAAAATTTAAGATCGGCGATGCCCTGTGGACCAATGTCTTTCGCAAGGCTTCAGGAGAAACAGAAACGACGCTTGCTATTCTAAGACGCATCCCGCTCTTTCGTGGCATGCGCAAGACCGAACTCCTGGAATTCCAGAAGCTTATGCACCGGCGTGATTACCAGGAAGACGAAACCGTTTTTTATGAAGGGGAGCCTGGTGTTGGCATGTACATTGTGCAGGAGGGATCGGTGCTCATTTACAAAGACAAGTCCGACGGCGATCGGGAGGTCCTGGCGGAATTGAGCCGCGGCGAATTTTTTGGCGAACTTGCCCTTCTCGACGAGACGCCGCGTTCGGCATCTGCTATCGCAAGGGAAGACTCCAAAGTACTCGGGCTCTTCCGGCCGGACTTGCTTGAGCTTATCGACCGCAAACCGCGTCTCGGCAACAAACTTCTCTTTCAGCTTGCAGAAATGATAGGCGAACGCCTCAAGCATACGAACGAGGAGTTGCAAACGTTGTGGTCGCAGCTCGACGCATCATCAAAGGTGATCACCTAGCCGACACTTTCAGAACAAGATGCCGACCCTGTTCCCGAAATCTGAACACAATTTTTTCTCTGCCGGCTACCCCTTTCTCTTATTACCAGAAATGGCCCTATGCGGCCGATGCTCTCAAAAGCCAAGTCGATGCTTTAACTAAGCAAGAATCTGATTATCCAAATAAAGCCGAAGACGGTCCGCAAGATGGTGGCGTGGACCGTGCTCGCCGCGATGCTCATTGCGCTGCTGTCTCTGCTACCGATGTTGCAATCGGTGCTCACGCTACTGGTCTTTGCCGTTTTCTTGGCCTTTGTTTTAGACCCGGTCGTCTCCTTCATGGAGAATCGCGGAGTCAACCGTGTCTTGGCGGCAGCCCTGGTTTTTGCCGCAATAGGTTTCCTGGTGTCCGTGTCGTTCAAGGTTCTCGCCCCGGCGATCTCAACAGAAATCAGCCAGCTCGACGCGGGTACGCGAGACTCGTCTTCCGGCGGATTGTGGGATAACTTTAAGGCAAAGCTCGGGGACGACGTCCCCCTCCTGAACAATCCGATGGTTGACCGTGAGGTGCGCACCCGGCTAGATGAAATGGCAGCCAAGAGCTTTTCGATTGTGGTTGGAATCGTACCCGCGATGGTATCGATTGTGATGCTGGCTTTCATGACTTTTTTCTTCTTGATCGACGGTCGGAGAATGAAGAAAGCGGTGATCAGCTGGGTGCCCAATCGGTATTTTGAAATGTCACTCAATATCCTACACAAGATGAGTACACAACTCGGACGTTATATTCGCGGCCAACTGTTTGTGGCATTAATTGTCGGTGCCCTGAGCATTTCAGCGTTGCAGATATTAGAAGTACGCTATGCTTTCTTCATAGGCGCTGCCGCCGGATTTGCGAATATGATTCCATATTTTGGTCCGATAGTCGGAGCTGTTCCGGCGATGCTCATCGCTTTTATGGACACGGGTTCTTTCGGAGCCGTGGCCGGGGTTGCGGTCGCATTTGCCAGTATCCAACTTTTTGAAAACGTCTTCGTCTCTCCCTTTGTTGTTTCCAAAAGTGTTTCCCTGCACCCTCTCACCATCATCGTGGTCATCTTAACAGGTGGGCAGCTCATGGGAATTTGGGGCATGCTTTTCGCCGTCCCGGCCGCCAGCATCGTTAAGGTGACTGCCCAGGAGCTGTCCTGGGGCATTAAGCATTATCGAGTATTCTGATACACTCTCGTCTCCTGCTTCAGAAACAGCTTCGCTTTTTGCGAACAACGGCACTGAAATGGGAAGGGCAACAGGCCCGTGTTGCGTCGCAAAAACGAGTTGACATGTTAGGGAAAGATTGCTATATTGCTACACTTTTTTTGGCATCGGGCCCACCTCAATCGGTGGGAGATCAACGAGCAGTACCATCCGGAGAGGTGGCCGAGCTGGCTGAAGGCACAGGTTTGCTAAACCTGCGTAGGGGCAACTCTACCGAGGGTTCGAATCCCTCCC
>Ga0114931_10000335_pt1 | contig 55678 bp, 46 predicted proteins | sample 2SBtaG_FD_89579 | JGI IMG/M metagenome (GOLD analysis project Ga0114931, IMG submission 89579) | Deep subsurface microbial communities from Kolumbo volcano to uncover new lineages of life (NeLLi) - 2SBTROV14_V59a metaG | ecosystem: Environmental > Aquatic > Marine > Volcanic | place: Kolumbo... | reverse complement strand
TCTCGCCCAGGACAGCCCGATCGGCATGCTGCTGCACATCCTGGTCGGCTATAGCGACCGGCCGATGGGCATTCAGCTCGTCTTCTATCTCGGCACGCTGGCGACCATCGCCGGGCTGATGCGCATCATCGACGGCGCCAAGGGCCGAGCGCAACAGGCGCCCGGCGCCCGCCCGGCCCACCGGTGACGGCGAATACCGCCGCGGCGCCGCGTCCCGCCAAGCTCGCGCGCCGCATCGAGGCGGCGGCGGTCGCGGTGCGGCCCTACCTGCCCCTTGTCCATGCGGCGATGTTCCTCGGCTTCGTCGCCCTCATCGTCGGCCCGGTGGTGCTGCCCGGGAGCGCGTCGAGCCAGGCGCTGGGTGACAGCGCACGCTGGCTGATCTGGGCGCTTTGGTTCCCGCTGGTGTTCCTCTCGGTGCTGGTGGCCGGGCGAAGCTGGTGCGGCGTGCTGTGCCCGATGGGCGCGGCGTCGGAGTGGCTGAACGGGATTGGGCGCAAGCGGCCGGTGCCCGGCTGGCTGCGTTGGGAGGGCACGCCGATCGTGAGCTTTCTCGTGGTCACCGTGTTGGGCCAGACCGTCGGTGTGCGCGATTACCCGTCGGCCATCCTCGAGGTGTTCGGCGCCACCCTCGCGGCGGCGCTGGTGATCGGCTACCTCTATGGCCAGGGCCGGCGGAAGCGCGCGTGGTGCCGGCATGCCTGTCCGATCGGTCTCTTGCTCGGTGTGTTCTCCCGCCTCGGCGCGGTCGATCTGGTGGCCAAGCGGCCGGCGCCGGGTGGCGAGGGCTACGACGCGCGCGGGCTGTGCCCGACCATGATCGCGCTCAGGCGCAAGACCGAGAGCCGGCACTGCGTGATGTGCACGCGCTGCCTCAGCCCTGAGAAGCGGGGCGGGCTCTCGCTGCGGCTGCGCGCCCCCGGCGAGGAGGTGGCCGAGATCGCCCGCCACCACCCGGCGGCGTCGGAGGTGTGGTTCCTGTTCCTCGGCACGGGCATCGCCCTCGGCGGCTTCCTGTGGCTCGTCTTGCCCGTCTACCAGACGCTGCGGATGGCGCTGGTGGTGTGGGCGATCGACAGCGGCTTCACCTGGCTCGGCGAGCCCGGGCCGTCGTGGCTGATGGTGGTCCACCCCGAGGCACGCGAGGTCTTCGTGTGGCTCGACTTCTTCCTCATCGGCGGCTGGATGGTCGCGGTCATGCTGGCGTTCACCGCCGTGCTGGCGGCGCTGCAGGCGGCCGGGGCCTGGCTCGCGGGAAGGCTCGGCGCCGCCGGCGCCTTCGGCGAGCGCTTCGTCGCGCTGAGCTACCAGGTGGCACCCGTGGCGATGGTCTCGCTCTTGCTCGGGCTCGGCATCGAGCTGTTCAAGCTGGTGCCGGCCGGGGCGATGATGCCGGTGAAGATCGCGGCGCTCGCGGCCGCCGTGGTGTGGGGCGCGGCGCTCGGCCGGCGGATTCTGGCGGGGATGGGGGTGCGCGGTGCCGGCGCGGCGCTCGCCATGCTGCCGGGGCTCGCGGGCGGGCTGGTGATCGCGGCGGCGTGGTGGCCGGCCGTGATCGGCGGCTGAGCCTTTCCGGGTCGTCGATGCCGATGGGTCCTGTTGCCAACCAGGGAAGGAGAGCGGGATGAGGATGTTGCGACGAGCGGGCCTCGCGGCGGCTCTGTTCGCGGCGCTGACGGTGCCCGTCGGGGCGGCCGAGGTGCCGATCGGCGCCGCGGTCGAGAAGAACGGGATGGAGATCGGCGCGGTCTATCTCCAACCCGTGGTGATGGCGCCGATGCTGCCGGGCATGCGGCCCGCCGACGTCCATCTCGAAGCCGACATCCACGCCCTGAAGGGCAACCCGAACGGCTTCGGCCCGGGCGACTGGGTGCCCTACCTCGGCATCGTCTACCGGGTCGCGAAGGAGGGCTCGGCGTGGGTCGCCTCGGGCGCCTTCATGCCCATGGTCGCCGCCGACGGGCCGCACTACGGCGCCAATGTCAAGCTCGACGGGCCCGGCCGATACAAGCTCACCTTTCACATCGCCCCGCCGCCCTATCAGGGCTTCTACCGGCACACCGACGAGGAGACCGGTGTCGCCCCATGGTGGGCGCCCTTCGACGTCGAGTGGGAGTTCGTCTTCGCGGGGACCGGCAAGAAAGGCTCGTATTGAACCGAATGGCCGTCCGCATTGTCCGGCGGGGGGGGGAAGCGAACCTGATCTTGCGCAAGACGTAGCCGCCGATGCCGTCATCAGGCTCGACGATGCCCGCGCCGTGGTCGACGGCAATCGAGCGGGTGTGGATGCGGCGCGAAGTCCGCAGGTCCCGGTCTGCCGGCGCAGTCGCGCGATTGCCGAGACCGCACATCCGCGGGCGGCCTTCAGCGGTACCAACGGATCAGCGGGCACTCCAGGGGAACCCGTGCCGCAGGATGGAAAGGCACCACGCGAGGCGTGAAGTCGCCGGGCGAGCGCGGGGTGGCGACGGCGGCGTGGTAGAGGTAGCCGTTGAGAGCACTGGGCAGGGTGTCGACGCGCCTCATCCCGATGACGACCGCGTCTCCGTCGCCGAGCGGCTCGGCATAGAGCTCTACCCGCACCGCGTCGGGGGCGATCTCGCCGAGGTAGACCGCGACCCGGAAGTCGAGGCCTCGCTCGCCGGCCGCCACCTCGAGGGCGCCGAAGTGAACCTGCGGCCAATGGGTCTCGAGCGCTTGGCGCCATGCCTCGAGCTCTTCGCCGAGGGCACCGCCGTCGCCGTCGCGAGCGGCAAAGGACGCCGCCGCCGGGCCGTAGAGACAGCCTACGTAGTCCCCGAGCATGCGGTTGGCGCTGAAACGCGGCACCAGATCGGCCATGCTGGCGCGGATGCGCGCGATCCACGCTCGCGGCAGGCCGCGGGAATCGCGGTCGTAGAACGCCGGTACCACCTCGTCCTCGAGCACGCGGTAGAGGGCGGCCGCATCGTCGCCGTCGTGGTCGGGCGGGTGCTCGCGGCCGTCACCGATCGCCCAGCCCACGCTCGGCGCATAGCCCTCGGCCCACCAGCCGTCGAGCACCGAGAGGTTGAGACCGCCGTTGACCAGAACCTTCATGCCGCTGGTCCCGCAGGCCTCCCACGGGCGCCGCGGGGTGTTGATCCAGAGGTCGACCCCCTGGGCGAGGTGCTCGGCGAGGGCAAGGTCGTAGTCCTCGAGGAACGCCACGTGGCGGCGCACTCGGGGATCGGCCGCGAAGGTGGTCCAGGCGCGCACCATGGCCTTGCCCACGGCGTCGTCGGGGTGCGCCTTGCCCGCAACCACGAGCTGCACCGGGCGATCGGCACGGGTGAGCAGGCGAACCAGGCGCTCGGGCTCCCACAGCAGCAGGTTGGGGCGCTTGTACTCGGTGAATCGGCGGGCGAAGCCGAGGGTAAGGGTGTTGGGGTCGAGCGCCCGTTCGGCCTCCCCCACCCGCGCCGGCGACTGCCCGCGCTGGCGCAGGTGACGGACCAGTCGCTCGCGGGTCACCTGTATGAGGTGGTAGCGCTCACGGGCGCGAAGGCGCCACAGGGCATCGTCGCCGAGGGCGCGGATCACCTCGGTCAGCGTCGCCGTGGCGCCGAGCCAGCGTTCCTTTCCGCAGGTCTCCGTCCACAGAATGTCGGCTTCCGCCGAATCCCAGGACGGCACGTGAACCCCGTTGGTGACGTGACCCACGGGCACCTCGTCGAGCGGCCAGCGCGGGAACAAGGGTGCGAACAATTCTCGGCTCACGCTCTCGTGGAGGCGGCTCACGCCGTTGACGACGGCGCAGCCGCGCATCGCCAAGCTCGCCATGTTGAAGGGCTCGTCGTCGTCGTCGGGCACCCGCCGGCCGAGGGCGAGGAAATCACGGGCGCCGATGCCGAGGCCTTCGAGGCTCCCGCCGGGCCCGCACAGGTACTGCGTCATCAGCGCCGGCGCGAAAGCGTCGAACCCCGCCGCCACCGGCGTGTGGGTAGTGAACACATTGCCGGCGCGGCCGATCCACAGGGCGTGCGCGAACGAGCGGCCGGTACGGCGCATGCAGGTCCGCGCCCGTTCGATGACCGCGAAGGCGGCGTGACCCTCGTTGAGGTGGCAGACATCGATGTCGAGGCCGAGCGACTCCACCACCCGCCAGCCTGCGATCCCCAGCACCATCTCCTGCAAGAGCCGCACCTCGGTGCCGCCGCCATAGAGCTTGGCGGTGATGCCACGGTCGATGGGCGCGTTGCGGGGATCGTTGCTGTCGAGGAGATAGAGCGATCGGCGCCCGACAGTGACCCGCCACACCCGCAGCAGGACGGTACGTCCCGGCAGCTCGAGCGGCACCTTGAGCCAGCCGCCGGCCGGCGCGATCGCCGGCTCCAGGGGAAGGTCGTCGGGATCGTTATAGGTGTAGATCTCGTGCTGCCAGCCGGCGCGATCGAGGAACTGACGGAAGTAGCCTTCCTGGTACAACAAGCCGATGCCAACGGCCGGCACGTCGAGGTCGCTCGCGGTCTTGAGGTAGTCGCCCGCCAGCACGCCGAGCCCACCGGCATAGAGCGGCAGTGCCTCGCCAAGGCCGAACTCCATGCAGAAATAGGCGATCCCGCGGATCCCGCCCGCCCGCTCACGGTCGAACCAGCAGGGGCGATCGAGGTAGCGCCGTCGCTCCTCGACGGCGCCGCGCAGAAGGCTGCGAAAGTCCGCGTCCTCGGTCAACGCCGCCAACCGCTCGGCGGTCAGCTCACGCAGGATCACCCACGGGTTGTGGGTCTTCTCCCAGGTGTCCCGGTCGAGCGCCTGCCACAGGGCGTCGCCCGAGTGACTCCACGACCAGAAGGTGTCGAAGGCGAGCGCCGACAGCCCCGCCAGCTCGGTCGGCAGGGGCGGAAGGGTGTGCCTGCCCACGGTGGCGCCCGACGGCGCGCGGCCGTGCTCAGGCGCCGGGCCGGCTCTTGCGGGATGTGGTCTTGCGCGTCATTTCGCGCGTACGTTTGCGCGCCCTCTGGCGGGTGCCCACCGTGGCTTTGCCGACGCCGGCGGCTTCAAGCTCGGCCTTGGCTTGCAGCCAGTGAGCGAGATCCCGTCCCTCGGGACAGCCTTCTTCGACCCAGATGAAATAGCTGCGCTCGCGGATCGCGTTTTCGTCGATCTTCATTGTCACTCTCCCTCTTGCTGCGCGAGTGGTTCGCCAACATAGTCATCGCCCCGAACCGCCGAGGCCCGCAACCGGCTAACCCCTGAGGCGGCGCCGAGCAAGCGGTCACAAATCGCGAGATAGCGCGCCGCCGACTGCGGCCAGCCAAAGTCCTGCTTCATGCCGGCGCGCTGGATGTGCCGCCACAGCGCCGGCTGACGAAAGCCCTCGAGGGCCCGGGCGATGCACCCCGTCATCGCGGCGAGGGTGGCGTCGCGAAAACGATAGCCGGTGGCGATGTCGCGACGGATGTTGCGTGCGCCGACGTCGACCACGGTGTCGGAAAGCCCCCCGGTCGCCCGAACCAAGGGGACGGTGCCATAGCGCAAGGCGTACATCTGGGTCAGTCCGCAGGGCTCGAAACGGGCTGGCGCGAGCAGCATGTCGGCGCCGGCGAGGACTCGATGGGCCACGGGCTCGTCATAGCCCACATGGACGGCGACCCGGCCGTTGCGACCCGCACCCGCCTCACGGAAGGCGCGCTCGATGTCGGGCTCGCCTTGGCCGACGACCGCCAGTTGGGCCTTTTGCCGATCGAGCCACGGCAGGGCCTCGAGCACCACGTCCGCCATCTTCTGCCCGGTGAGGCGGCTGATGAAGGCGATCAGGGGCACCTCGGGGTCTGGATCGAGGCCGAATTCTTCCCGGATCCGTCGTTTGCACTCGCCCTTGTTGGCGAGATTGCCGACGTCGTAGCGGCACGGTAAATGATGGTCGTGGGCCGGGTCCCAGGTGCCGTAATCGACCCCGTTGAGGATTCCGCTCAGGTGCTCGAGCCGCTCGCTCAACACGCCTTGCAGGCCGAAGCCGAGCTCGGAAGAGGCAATCTCACGGGCATAGGTCGGGCTCACGGTGGTGACCTCGTCGGCGTAGCGAATCCCGGCCTTTAGAAAGGAGACTTGATTGTAATACTCGACACCGCCGGGCGAAAACGCCGCCGGTGCGAGCCCGAGCTCGGGAAAGACGCCAGGCGGAAACAGGCCCTGGAAGGCGATGTTGTGGATCGTGAACAGGCTCGCCGGGCGGTCGTTCGCCGGCAGCGTCTTGAGCAACGCCGGCGTCAGCCCCGCATGCCAATCGTTGGCGTGGACCACATCGGGGCGCCAGGCGATTCCGCGAAGGCCGCGGGCGAGGCGCATCGCCACATGGTTGAAGACGGCGAAGCGACGGGCGTTGTCAGGCCAGTCCCGACCGTTCTCATCAGTATAGAGCCGGCCGGCGCGGCGAAACAGATGGGGGCAATCGAGCAGCCAAACGGGCACTCCGCTGTCCGGCATGCGGCCACCGATCAGGCGCATCGGGCCGACCCGCACGTCTTCGCCGAGATCGGCGACGGAATGGGGATTGGCGAGGCGGTCGAGCGCCATAGGATAGGCCGGGATCAGCAGGCGAACATCGAGACCGAAGCTCGCGAGCGCCGCCGGCAACGACCCGCTTACGTCAGCGAGACCCCCCGTTTTGGCAAGCGGATAGGCCTCGGAAGAGACAAAGAGAACGCGCATGAGGGGGGCTCCAAACGGCGGGCTCGATACGGCCCGGGGTGGCACCGCAGCAACCGAGACTTAGTGGGCATCGAGGATCGGTAGAATGATATAGATCAACGGCCCGACACCCGGGCATGATCCTATTGCATACCTCCCCGGCAACGAAGCGCAGAGCATGCCCGTGACCGATCTTCGCCTGCTTCCAAAAGTTCATAGAAATCAGCAACTTCGACAGGATATGCTCGCCTTTGGCGAGACCATGCGGGGACTGTTCGCGATGGTGGCGAGGCGCTTTGAGGGGACGGCACCGGCTGGTATCCTCGGCGCCGCTTGCCGGCCCGCGAGAAGGTTCCCTACGCGCCGGCGTTGTCGCCGTTCGCCGCAGTTCCCAGCATCGGTCCACCCGACATGAACGCCGACCGTCTTGCCGCGTCCGCGGCCGCTCTCGTCGCCGGCGAGCACCCGGATCCGTTCGCCTTCCTCGGCCCCCACGTCGAGGATGGCATGCTGGTGGTGCGCGCGTTCGTCCCCGGGGCGCGCGCGATCACGGTGGTACGGGCAGCCGACGGCAGCGTGGCGGCGCCCTTGCGCCGGCGGCACCCGGCGGGGGTGTTCGCAGGCCGGGTGGCGGGTGCCTCGGCGCCCTTCGCCTATCGCCTGCGCATCGAGCCGGGCGGCGGCGAGATCTACGATCCCTACCGCTTCCCGCCGCTGCTCGGCGAGCTCGACCTGCATCTGCTGGCCGAGGGCCGTCATTACCAAAGCTATCGTAAGCTCGGCGCCCATCCACGCACCGTCGACGGGGTCAGGGGCACCCACTTCGCGGTCTGGGCGCCCAACGCGCGGCGCGTCAGCGTGGTCGGTGACTTCAACGACTGGGATGGTCGCCGCCACCCCATGCGCCTGCATCCGGGGGGCGGGGTGTGGGAGATTTTCCTGCCCGGGGTGGCGATCGGCGCCCTTTACAAGTACGAGGTCCTGAGCCGCGCCGGGGCGCGCCTGCTGAAGGCCGACCCTTACGCCATGGCGAGCGAGCCCCCGCCGCGCACCGCCTCGGTCGTGCACGGGCTGCCGGCGCGGCCGTGGGACGATGCGGCGGGGGAAGAACGGGCGTGGATGGCCGCCCGCGGCGCGCGCAACGACCGGCGCGCCCCGATCGCCATCTACGAGGCGCACCTCGGCTCATGGCGGCGCCGCGGCGACGAGGGGAACCGATACCTGACCTATCGCGAGCTCGCCGACGAGCTCGTGCCTTATGTCGCCGACATGGGGTTCACCCATATCGAGGTGCTGCCGGTGAGCGAGCACCCGTTCGACGGCTCGTGGGGCTACCAGCCGACCGCGCTCTATGCCCCCACCAGCCGCTTCGGCACGCCCGAGGATTTTCAAGCCTTCGTCGCCCGCTGTCACGCCCATGGGCTCGGGGTGATCCTCGACTGGGTCGCCGGGCACTTCCCGACCGACCCCCACGGGCTCGCCTGCTTCGATGGCAGCCATCTCTACGAGCACGCCGACCCGCGCCAAGGCCTGCACCGCGAGTGGGACACCCTGATCTACAACTACGGTCGCCGCGAGGTCGCCAACTTCCTGCTCTCGAACGCGCTCTACTGGCTCGAGTGCTTCCACATAGACGGCCTGCGCGTCGACGCGGTGGCTGCCATGCTCTACCTCGATTACGCGCGACGCGAGGGCGAGTGGATTCCCAACCGTTATGGCGGGCGCGAGAACCTCGAGGCGATCGCCTTCCTCCGCCGGATGAACGAGCTGGTCTACGCCCGCGGCGACGGCGCGGTGACGGTTGCCGAGGAATCGACGGCCTGGCCGATGGTGTCGCGACCGACCTACCTCGGTGGCCTGGGCTTCGGCTACAAGTGGAACATGGGGTGGATGAACGACACCCTCGCCTACATGGCCAAGGACCCGGTGCACCGCAAGTTCGCACACGACAAGCTCACCTTCGGGCTGCTCTATGCCTTCACCGAGAACTTCATTCTGCCTTTGTCCCACGACGAGGTGGTGCACGGTAAGGGCTCGCTGCTCGCCAAGATGCCGGGCGATCGCTGGCAGAAGTTCGCCAACCTCCGCGCCTACCTCGCCTTCATGTACACCCAGCCGGGCAAGAAGCTCTTGTTCATGGGCGACGAGTTCGGCCACGAGCGGGAGTGGTCGCACGATCGTTCGCTCGATTGGGCGCTTCTCGATGGGCCGCTCCACGCCGGGCTCGCCCACCTCGTGCGCGACCTCAACGCGCTCTACCGCGGCGAGCCGGCGCTCCATGAGCTCGACTGCGAGGCGGCGGGGTTCGCCTGGATCGACTGCCAAGACCGCGACGCCAGCGTGATCTCGTACCTGCGCAAGGCGGCCGATGGTCGCACCGTGGTGGCGGTGTGCAACTTCACCCCCGTGGTCCGCCACGGCTATCGCATCGGGGTGCCGGTGGGCGGGGAATACGACGAACTTCTCAATACCGATTCGACCTCGTACGGCGGCAGTGACGTCGGCAACGCCGGGCGGGTGACGGCGCAGGCGGTGGCGGCGCACGGCTTCACCCACTCGCTCGAGCTGGTGTTGCCGCCGCTGGCCACGCTGGTGTTCCGACCGGCCCCGGCCTGACCCGGCGATGGCGCGGCTCGGGCCCGGCTGCCCTTACCCGCTGGGCGCCACCTGCGACCAAGGCGGCGCCAACTTCGCTCTGTTCTCGGCCCACGCCGAGCGGGTTGAGCTGTGCCTGTTCGACGCCGACGGCGGTGCCGAGCGGGCGCGCCTGACCCTGCCCGAGTATACCGACGAGGTCTGGCATGGCTATTTGCCGGGGGCCCGGCCCGGCCTCCTCTACGGCTATCGCGTTCACGGACCTTACGAGCCCGCGGCGGGCCACCGCTTCAATCCCGCCAAGCTGCTGGTCGACCCGTACGCGCGTGCCCTTCACGGCCACCTCTGCCCCCACGACGCCAACTTCGCCTATCGCCCGGGCGGCGGACCGGCAGACGGGGCACCCGACGAGCGTGACAACGCGGCCCATGTGCCCAAGTGCCGGCTGGTGATGGACGCGGCCGCCGCCGGGGCGCCCGCGCGGCCACGCCGATCGTGGCCCGAGACTGTGCTTTACGAGCTCCACGTGCGCGGCTACACCATGCGCCACCCCGAGGTGCCGGCCGCCGTGCGCGGCACCTTTGCCGGGCTCGCGACGACGCCGGTCATCGACCACCTCGCAGACCTCGGCGTGACCGCGGTCGAGCTCATGCCGCTGCACCCGGTCGCCGACGAGCCGCGCCTGACCGCACGGGGCTTGCGCAACTACTGGGGCTATAATCCTTACAACTACTTCGCCCTCGAGCCGCGTTACCTGGCCCACCCCTGCCGGGCCGAGTTCCGCGAACTCGTGCGCCGCCTCCACGGGCGCGGGATCGAGGTCGTACTCGACGTGGTCTACAACCACACCGGCGAAGGCGACGCCTTTGGCCCGACCCTCTCGTTCCGCGGCATCGACAACGCCGCCTACTACCGGCTGGCGGCCGACGGCGCCTATGTCAACGACAGCGGCTGCGGCAACACTCTCGACCTCAGTCACCCGCGGGTCCTGCAGATGGTGATGGATTCGCTGCGCTACTGGGTCGAGGTCATGGCGGTGGACGGCTTTCGCTTCGATCTTGCGACCACGCTGGCGCGCGACCCGGCGTCCTTCGATGCCGGTGCCGGCTTCCTCGATGCGGTGGGACAGGACCCGGTGCTGGCGCGCGTCAAGCTCATCGCCGAACCCTGGGACCTCGGCGCCGACGGCTATCGTCTGGGACACTTCCCCCCGGGCTGGTCGGAGTGGAACGATCGCTTCCGCGACGGTGCGCGGCGCCTGTGGCGCGGCGACGAAGGCATGCTCGCCGAGGCTGCGGCACGTCTCGCGGGCTCACCCGACGTGTTCGCCGAGCGCGGGCGGCGCCCCTATGCCAGCCTCAACTTCGTCACCGCCCACGATGGCTTCACCCTCGAGGATCTGGTCAGCTACGCCGACAAGCACAACCAAGCCAACCACGAGGACAACCGCGACGGCACCGACGCCAACCATAGCTGGAACTGCGGCGTCGAGGGGCCGAGCGAGGACGCCGACTTCACCGCGCTCCGCGATCGCTACAAGCGGGCGCTGCTGGCCTTCCTGCTGCTCGCGCGCGGGGTGCCCATGGTGCTCGGCGGCGACGAGCTCGGCAACAGCCAACGCGGCAACAACAACGCCTACTGTCAGGACAACGAGATCGGGTGGCTGACCTGGGAGCGCACCCAACCGCGTCACCGTGCCTTCCACCGCTTCGTGCGCGACCTCATCGCGCTGCGGCGCCGCCATCCCGCCTTGCACCGCCGCCGCTTCTTGCCGCCGCCCGGTGGCGACACGGTGCGCTGGCTGTCGCCCGACGGCCACCCGATGACGGCGCCCGACTGGGGCCTCTCCTATGCACGCTGCGTCGGCGTGTGGCTCAGCGACGCCGCGGACGAGGCGCCGCCACTGCTGCTGGTGCTCAATGCCGCCGCCGAGAGCGTGCGGTTCGCACTTCCCGCGATGGCCGGCGGCTGGGCGCTGTGGCTGGACACCTTCGAGCCCGCGATCCCGATCCCGCGCACGCTGGCCAGCACCATGCTCGATCTGCGGCCGCACTCGGTGGTGCTTCTCGCGGGTGCACGGTGACGGGCGCCGACGACGACCTTGCGCGCCTCGCCGAGCGTGCCGGAATCGAACCCGGCTACTGGGACATCGCCGGCCACTATCACGAGACCACGCCGGAGACCGCGCGCGCATTGCTGGCCGCGCTCGGCATCGCGGCGGAGGGGCCGGCGGCGGTACGGGCCTCGCTGGCGACGATCGAGTCCGCGCACTGGCGGCGGGTGCTGCCGCCGGTGACCGTCGCACAGGCCGGCACCGCGATGGCGGTCGAGGTGGTGACGGTCGACGAGGCCGCGCCGGTGCCGTGGCGGGTGGTGCGCGAGGACGGCGGCGAGGCCGCGGCCGGGATGCTGGCCGCCGCGCCGGTAGTCGCCCGCACCTTCCTCGACGGTCGCGCACTCGCCGCGCGCCGGGTCGCGCTGCCGGCCGATCTGCCGCCGGGCTACCACAGGTTGCACCTGGAGGGCGAAGCGCCGGCCACGATGGCGCTGATCGTGGCGCCGGCGCGCTGCTTCCTGCCGCGGGCACTCGCCGACGGCGGCCGATTATGGGGCGTCGCCGCCCAGGTCTATGCCTTGCGTGAGGACCGCGATTGGGGAATGGGCGATCTTGGCGCGCTCGCGCATCTGGGCGACCTCGCGCGGGCGTGGGGTGCGGCGACGGTCGGCATCAACCCGCTGCACGCCTTGTTCGCGGGTGCCCCCGAGCGGGCGAGCCCCTATGCCCCGAGCAGCCGCCTGTTTCTCGACCCTCTCTACCTCGACCTATCGGCCATCCCCGACCTTGCCCTCTGCCAGGAAGTGCGGGCTCGCCTCGCCTCGGCTGCCTTCGCCCGCCGGCTGGCGGCCGCACGGGCGCGCGATCTCGTCGCCTATGCCGAGGTGGCGGCCCTCAAACGCCCGCTGCTCGAAGCGCTTTACCGCGCCTTCGCAGGCCGCCCCGATGGCGACCCCGAGGTGGCTGCCTTCCGCCGCTTCGTCGCCGACGGTGGCGAGCGATTGCTGCGCTTCGCCCTTTTCGAGGCCCTGGCTGAGCACTTCGGCACTCCCGCCGCGGGCGCCTGGCCTGCCGTCTATCGCGATCCGGCGGCACCGGCGGTCGCCGATTTCGCCGCCGTCCACGAGCGACGCATCGCTTTCTTCCAATACCTGCAATGGCGCACCGATCAGCAGCTCGCGAATGCGGCCCGCGGCCCCGCGTTCGGTCTCTATCGCGACCTCGCGCTCGGCAGCGATCCGGACGGCGCCGAGATCTGGGCCGAGCCCGCCGCGTTCGCGCCGGGTGCCCGCATCGGCGCCCCGCCCGATCCCTTCAACGCGCTGGGCCAAGAATGGGGCTTGCCGCCGTTCCACCCGACGCGCCTGCGCGAGGCGGCTTACGCCCCGTTCATCGCCCTGCTGCGTGCCAACATGCGCTACGCCGGCGCGCTGCGCCTCGACCACGCGATGGGGCTGAGGCGCCTCTACTGGGTGCCTGCCGGTGCGCCGCCGGCCGCCGGCGCTTATGTGCGCTACCCCTTCGAGGACCTGCTCGCGATCCTCGCCCTCGAGAGCCGGCGCCAGCGCTGCGCCGTGATCGGCGAGGACCTCGGCACCGTTCCCGAGGGCTTCCGCCCGCGCATGAAGGCGGCGAACGTGCTCTCGTATCGAGTCCTCTACTTCGAGCGCGCCGGTGAGCGCTTCAAGCCGCCCCAGGCCTGGCCGCGGTTGGCGGCGGCGTGCGTGGCCACCCACGACCTGCCGACCCTCACCGGATTCTGGAGCGGCCGCGCGGTCGCCGAGCGGGCGCGCCTCGGCCTCCATCCCTCGACGGCGGCGCGGCGCGCCGACTTCGCGCACTGGCGCCGCGACCGCCGGCTTCTGTTACAGGCGCTGGCCGACGAAGGGCTGCTGCCAGCCGCGATCGACCCTGCCCACCCCGCGCGGGTGGCGATGACTCCCGCCTTGATGGCCGCCATCCACGCCTACCTCGCACGGACCCCGTGCTGCCTGCTAATGGTGCAGATCGACGATCTTGCCGGCGAGGCGGTGGCGGTCAACCTGCCGGGCACCGTGGACCAGCGGCCCAACTGGCGGCGCCGGCTGGCGGCGAGCCTGGATACCCTCGCGGCAGCGCCCGCGCGCCGCCTGCTCAGCGCCATCCTGCGCCGCGAAGGCCGCGCCCTCACCGAGCCTTAGACCGAGGGCGGCACGACGCACAAGGGGTGCACGTTCCAGATGTCGTCGGCGTAGCCCCGGATCGTGAGATCGGCCGAGAAGTGGCCCATCTGGGCGGTATTGAGGAGCGCCTTGCGGGTCCACGCGGCGCGCTCGCCATAGGCCGCGTCGATTCGTTCCTGGCACGCGAGATAGGCGCGGAAGTCGGCGATCAGCATATAGTAATCACCGCCGGAGCAGGCCGTCGACGAGGGGGCGGAAACGCGCCCGATCGTCGGGTGAGAAGAACCCGCCGCCGATCATGTCGAGCACGTTTGCGAGCTCGTCATCGGCCCGGTAGAGCGCCCATGGGTCGTACCCGCCCGCACGCCGCGCCGCCACCTCGTCGGCGGTCAGGCCGAAGAAGAAGATGTTATCCTCGCCGACCCGGGCGCCGATCTCGACATTGGCGCCGTCGCGGGTGCCGATGGTGAGCGCACCGTTGAGCGCGAGCTTCATGTTGCCGGTGCCCGAGGCCTCGGTGCCGGCGGTGCTGATCTGCTCGGAAAGCTCGGCCGCCGGGATGATCTCTTCGGCCGCGCTCACGTCGTAATCGGGGACGAACACCACCCTGAGCAGCCCGCGTACGGCGGGATCGCGGTTGACCGTCGCGGCGACGTCGTTGATCAGCTTGATCACGAGCTTGGCGGCGTGGTAGCCGGCCGCCGCCTTGCCGGCGAACAGAACCGTCCGCGGCGCCGCGTCGGCGCCGGCGCACAGCCGGTCATAGCGCGCCACCACGTGCAGCACATTGAGGAGTTGGCGCTTGTACTCGTGGATGCGCTTGATCTGGACGTCGAGCAGGGCGTGCGCATCCATCGCGAAGCCGAAGCGGTCGCGGAGGCGGGCAGCGAGACGGCGCTTGTTCGCCTCCTTGACGGCGCGGAAGCGGGCCTGGGTCTCTTGATCATCGGCGAACGCCGCCAGCCGCTCGAGGCTCTCGGGCGCGACCAGCCAGTGCCTGTCGATGCGCGCGCTCACCAGCGATGCGAGCCCGGGGTTCGCCTGGGCGAGCCAGCGCCGGGTGGTGATGCCGTTGGTGCGGCAGCGGATGCGGCCCGGAAACAGGCGCTCGAAGTCGGCGAAGGTTCGGCCGCGCATGATCGCGGTATGGAGCTCGGAGACCCCGTTGACGGCGTGGCTGCCGACGATTGCAAGGTGCGCCATGCGCAGGTGGCGCTCGCCGTTCTCACCGATCAGCGACACCCGGCGCACCAGATCCTCGTCGCCGGGCACACGCGCGCGGACGTCGGCGAGGAAGGCCTCGTTGATGCGGAACACGATCTCGAGGTGGCGCGGCAGCACCCGGGCGAACAGATCGATCGGCCAGGTCTCGAGCGCCTCCGGCTGGAGGGTGTGGTTGGTATAGGCGAAGCAGCCGCGCGTGATCGCCCATGCCGCATCCCAGCCGAGGCCACGCTCATCGATGAGCAGGCGCATCATCTCGGCGATGGCGAGCGCGGGGTGGGTGTCGTTGAGCTGGATCGCCACCCGCTCGGCCAGCGCGGTCAGGGCGGCGGCGTCCTCGGCGTGGCGGGCAAGGATGTCCTGGAGCGAGGCGCTGACGAAGAAGTGCTCCTGGCGGAGCCGCAATTCGCGCCCGCTGTCGCTGGCATCGCCGGGATAGAGGACCCGCGACAGGTTCTCGGCCTCGGCCTTGGCGCGCAGGGCCAGCTCGTGATCGCCCTCGTTGAAGTGGCGAAGATCGAACGCCTCGGCCGATCTCGCCGACCATAGGCGGATGGTGTTGACCAGCGGCTGGGCCAACCCCGAGACTTGGAGATCGTGGGCGAGTGCCAGGACCTCGTGGTCCGGCGTCCAGCGGCGATGCTCGCTGTCTTGGCCGTCGCCGGTGTGGCCGCCGAACGCCACCGTCGCGGTCGCGCTCGCGTCGGCGAACTCCCAGGGGTTGCCGTGACGCAGCCAATCATCGGGCTCCTCGACCTGCCAGCCGTCCACGATCCGCTGGCGGAACATGCCGGCGTCATAACGAATGCCATAGCCACAGGCGGGATAACCTTGCGAGGTCAGCGATTCCATGAAACACGCGGCGAGGCGGCCGAGCCCGCCGTTGCCGAGGGCGGCGTCGGCCTCGCAGGCATAGACCGCCCCCGGCTCGATCCCGAGCCCTTCGAGCGCCTCGCGACAGGTCTCGGTCAGGCCGAGGTTGAACAGATGGGTCGCGAGCGAGCGGCCGATCAGGAACTCCATCGACAGGTAGTAGACGGTCTTGCTCGCCTGGTCGCGGGCGAGACCGCGGCTGCGCACCCAGCCCTCGGCCAGGCGCCCGCGCACCAGATGGGCGAGGGCGCGGAACCAGTCGTCGGGTGCGGCATCCTCGGGGTGACGGCCGACGCCGCGGGTAAGCTGCGCCACCAGCTCGCGCTGAAACGAGGCCGCGTCTTGGTCGATCGCGGGCGTGCCCGGGGTGGTCCGCGACCCGGCGGGCGGCGACGACGGCTCGTCCGGGGTCGGCCGTCCGGGGCCATGCCCCCCGCCGCGCCAGCCGTATTTCATGCCGGTTAACATAGGGCCGTGATCAAACGCGATCAGGGTAAAGAAATCGTTTACCGACATGCGGCCCCCTCCCCCAGTTGTTGGTTCTAGGCGGTGCCCATACCACATGTTGTGTCTGAAGGCCACCAATCCCCGTTACGATGGCGATCGCCGGCCGAGAAGGGCCACCTTGAGCAGCGATAGGATCGGTGTTCGTTGGGGTCGTCGAAGAAGTCGGCAGGAGCGGCGCCGGGACGCGCGATCAGGCGGTCGTAGTCGATGGTAGAGGGATGGCGTGACTGCGGGCGGTCCGACGCGGTGGTGGACCTGGTCTTGCCGCCGCGGCCGTGAGATAAGCCTGGCTCTTCATGTTGGCGAGGCCGCGGCGGACGGCGCGCGCGAGGCCATGCCAGGTCTTCGCCTCGCCATGGAAGCCCTCGGAGCGCCAGCGGTGACGCCGGTACAGCCGCCGATCCTCCACGCTCCAGCGCACCCGGCGCCGCCGCGCCCTCAAGAGCGCCGGATAGTCATGGCCGATCACGACCGCCTTGTTGGCGCGGCCCTTCGACAGACAATCGCGCTCGAGCGGACAGCGCGCGCGGTCGGTTGCCCTGGAATAGAAGAAGCGGCCGTGCGCGAGGGGACAGCCCGGGCGCAGGATTTTCCCCCGCGGGCACTTGAGCATGTCGTGCCTGGCGTCGTAGCGGAAGCGCCGCAGGGGCACGCGGCTCTCGATCGGCTCGGCCTTCGCGGGGATCGAGGGATCGATGCCGCGGTGCTCGAGCCCGCATAGACCTTGCCGTAGGCATAACCGGCGTCGGCCGTCACCGTCGCGATCTCGCGGCCCGAGGTCTGCCGCACCGCATCCACCTGGGCCTCGATCGTGTCGCCCTCGTTCCCCTCGCCGGTCGTCACCGCGACGTCGAGGACCACACCTCTCAGGTCATCGACGGCCGTGTGCTGCTTGTAGGAGGGCTTGAGCCGCCGGGTGCGGGCCGTGGTCGCCATGCTCGCCTCGGGATCGGTCCGGCTCAGCTTCTTGTCCTTGCCGCTCTGTCGCCCCCGCTTCTCGGCCGCGATCGCTTCCTCGCTACGGTTCTCCCTGATCACCTCCGTCACGTGACGCGCAACCAGGCTCTCCCAGCTGACGTTGGCGCGGATCAGCGAGGCGTCGGTGTGCACCACCTCGGCGGTGGCGATCTTCGCCTCCAAGCACTCCGCCACCGTGCGCTCGAAGATCCGGCGGAACCGCTCTTCACCCCAGCGCTGGCGAATGCGGGCCAAGCTCGAATGGTGGGGTAACCTCTCATCCAGCCGGTAGCCGATGAACCGGCGGATCGCGAGGTTGACGTGCGCCTCGCGCATCAGCCTGCGGTCGTCAACGATGCCAAGCAGCAGGCCGGCAAGCATCGACCGCACAGCAACCTCGGGGTCGACGCCGGGCCGACCGTTCTCCAGGCAGTAGCAGTCCGCTACCGCAACCCTGAGCCAAGAGAGATCGAGAACCCGCTCGACCCGGGCCAGGACGTGATCATCGGAGATGAGCCGCCGCAGCGCCCCCGTGATGAACAGCGCCAGGTGATCCCGCTCCTTTCGCCCCAACCTCTCGTGGCATCCCCAACGACAGCCGCAACATCCTGAAGCACAGAATCACACCAAACAGGCTTTTTCAACAGCCCCACCGTGCAGCTTTGGCAGGACAGCGGCGCGACGCTGAATGTGAGGTCGGTCGACAAGTCCTTCCTCGCCATAGAGGTCCTCCGATGACTGCGTCCGTTCCCATCGCCCCCACGTTCGACCTCGCCACCGTCGCCGAGGCCGCCGGCCAGCGCGACCCCGAGAAGCGCTGGTACGCCCGGGGCATGCTTCATGTGGAGGGGGTCGCCCAGGGCGCGCTCGAGGCCGCCGCCACCCAGGCGGTGGTCCCGCCGCCGCCGGACCCGGTGCAAGGGAGGCTCGCCGCCGATCCTATGCGCCGCGCCCTCCTCCGCCGCCAGGCCGAGGTCGAGGGCAAGACCCTGGCGCACATCGTCGCCGAGCTGAAGGCCGAGCTCCCCTGACCGCCTGCGCCTTCGTCGGACCGGCTCATGCGAACCGGCGCCGGCCCTTCCATCCCGATGACCCCAGCAGTGGGCCAGCCTCCCGATACGGCGCCCAAAACGGTCGCTGGCGGGCCGGCGTTCGCCCCGTACCACCAGGACCTGACCCCTCGGCGCTCCCAGGCCGCCGGCACACCCATAGCCCGTTCCACCGCCTCGGCCCGCCGCCCAGCGGACCCATCCTCATGGAGACCCGACATGCCCCAGACTCCGAGCGGCATGGTCCGCCTGCCACCGCACGAGCTCGAAGACCTGCTCAGCCAGGCGGCCACCCGCGGCGCCCGCCAGGCCCTCGCCGAGATCGCCCTCGACAACGGCGAGGCGGCCACGGATATCCGCGATCTGCGCCCGCTCCTCCAGGCGCTCAGGCTCGCCCGGCGCACCGCCTGGCAGACCGCGGTCCGCGTCCTCACCACCGTGGTCCTCGCCGCACTCCTCGCCTGGGCCGGCCTGAAGCTCGATCTCTCCGAACGTCATACCCGATATCGGCCCGCTTCAATGAGGCCGAGGCGCGAACGCCTCGGATGGCCACCGCCTTGCGCAACATCGCGCGCCCGACCTTCATGCTTCAATGAGGCCGAGGCGCGAACGCCTCGGATGGGAAGCGGCGGCCAATGACCCTATCGTCCGAAGTCACGCTTCAATGAGGCCGAGGCGCGAACGCCTCGGATGGGAGGTGAGAGGTGACCAGGTGGGCGATATCGGCCGCGCTTCAATGAGGCCGAGGCGCGAACGCCTCGGATGGCGCTGGGGCGGGCGACGACCAACGTCGGGCCACAGGCTTCAATGAGGCCGAGGCGGGAACGCCTCGGATGGAGGTTGACCGTGTCATCGACCCCGGCCGAGATCGAGCTTCAATGAGGCCGAGGCGGGAACGCCTCGGATGGTATCAAGTAATGGCTTTTGATGAAAAAGCCCCATTTGGCTTCAATGAGGCCGAGGCGGGAACGCCTCGGATGGCGCCCAGTCTTTTGCGCAATCCTTGGGAATGATAGCGCTTCAATGAGGCCGAGGCGGGAACGCCTCGGATGGGTGGCCGAACCCTTGGCCGGGCTCACCGGTGCCGAGAGGCTTCAATGAGGCCGATGCGGGAACGCCTCGGATGGGCGCAACGTAGGGAAACCTGCCGTCGTCCTGGTCGCGCTTCAATGAGGCCGAGGCGGGAACGCCTCGGATGGGCGTCGTCGGCGGGATCGTGACCGCCCAGCGCGTGGCGCTTCAATGAGGCCGAGGCGGGAACGCCTCGGATGGCGGCGCTCAACCTCGCTGGCGACGTGTTCCTGCACGTGCTTCAATGAGGCCGAGGCGGGAACGCCTCGGATGGGCGCTGGTGGGTATCCGTGCAGAAGATGACTATGCGGGCTTCAATGAGGCCGAGGCGGGAACGCCTCGGATGGGACACCTTCTCGTTCGAGCCGGGGACCAAGCCGATCGCTTCAATGAGGCCGAGGCGGGAACGCCTCGGATGGGGCACCGGCGGCGAGCTCAGTGAAGAGCTTTCCCTGCTTCAATGAGGCCGAGGCGGGAACGCCTCGGATGGTAGACGCGACCAGAGGCGGCGTCTCGCCACGCGCGCTCGCTTCAATGAGGCCGAGGCGGGAACGCCTCGGATGGAGGCATCCCGGCGGCGCCGGTCGCGCTGATGCGCTCGCTTCAATGAGGCCGAGGCGGGAACGCCTCGGATGGCGCCGGGATGGCGAAGCGCTTGGCCAGCGTACGAACGCTTCAATGAGGCCGAGGCGGGAACGCCTCGGATGGGATGCCGGACGACCCTGCGATGCCCTGGCCCGACTAGCTTCAATGAGGCCGAGGCGGGAACGCCTCGGATGGCGGCGCATAAGGCGCGGCGCCCCGTCGAGGGCCATGCGCTTCAATGAGGCCGAGGCGGGAACGCCTCGGATGGCGAGGTGAGAGGCGACCAGGCGAGCGATGTCGGCCGCGCTTCAATGAGGCCGAGGCGGGAACGCCTCGGATGGCGGATCGAGGTCGTGCGGCGCGACGTGGATCTCGTCGTTGCTTCAATGAGGCCGAGGCGGGAACGCCTCGGATGGCCGGCGCCGGCGGCGCCCACCTTGCCTCGGGTGAGCTCGCTTCAATGAGGCCGAGGCGGGAACGCCTCGGATGGGCTGGATTCACAACGGAGAATCGAAATGGCAAAGTCGCTTCAATGAGGCCGAGGCGGGAACGCCTCGGATGGAGGCACATTATATGTCTCTGGCCGAGAAGGCAATCGCGCCGCTCCTTCGAGCGGTCCCGAGCGGGGCTCGGCGAGAACCGCCACGGCCTGAGAGTGGACCCATTCACGATGTCAAAGAGCGAAGGAATTGCAATGTGTTGCCGGGATTCAAACGAGGTCAGGGATTTCGCTACCACCGGCCCACTCGAAACCGGCCGGCGATCATGGCCCCCAACGGGCGCTTCCAGCGCCATCAGCCACGATGCGGGGCTCGGCACCCGCTGAACTATATCACGATTGCCCGCCTTTCGATCTTTTCGAACGTCTTGCCGATGCTCTCTATGGCGAGCTCGATCTTGTTCGCCGGCCCGACGTCGATCAGCAGAACATGGTCCTCCCCGGCTTTCACGATCTCGCGAAGCCGCGTTTCCAGCTCGGCGCGCCGGCGCCGCGAAAGGCGGCATTGAAAGACCGAGAGTTGAAGCCAGGCGCCGTACCCATGCATGATTTTGAAGATGCGGCGCCAGCGCTGTTGATCGGCGATGTCGTAGGCGACGATATAGGTTCGTTCATCGCGCATGGATACGCTCGGCTCAGCGCGGGAGGTAATGGGGGTAGCTCGAAAGCTCCCCCAGAAGGTGCCGGGTGAGGAGCCGCGCCTGCACCAGATTGAGCCGGCGCATGCTCAGCCGGTAGCCGAAGACGGGATGGGTCGTCCGTTGCAACAAACGACGCTCGAAGGCACCGATGAAGCGCCTACGGCCGTTGGCGTTGAGCGCGGTTCCCGTCGCACCGACAACGAAGTCGCTTGGGGCGATTGCGCCGGTATTGACCACCGACAGCACGACCGAATCGGCGATGATCGGGCGGAACGGTTCCATCATGTCGAGCGCGAGCGCCGGCCTTCCATACCGCGGTGCATGGAACAACCCGCGAAAGGCATCGAGCCCGACCGAGGCGAGCGCCACCGTCAGGTGGCGCGCCAGCATGGCATAGGCGAGCGATAGCATGGCGTTCACCGGATCGGTCGGGGGCCGGCGGTTGCGGGCCTCGAAGCGAAACGATGCCAAGCCTGTGGAGCCTTTCCCGGCGCGGCCGGTTTCCGGCGGCGCGAGCAGACCGGCGAAGGCCCGGAAATAGGTCGCGGCGGCGTCGCCTTCGAGCCCGAGCAGCTCGGCGATGGTCGCCGCGCCGCCGGCCGACTTGCGTGCCGCAGCGAGCCGACCGAGCGCCGCCCGCCGGGTAGTTTCGTCGCCCCGCCAGTTCCGCCGAAGAATGGTGCGCTGGTTGACGATCTTGGCGGCAACGAGATCCCGGGCAAAGCGAAGACGGATGTTGTCGTCGAAGCTCGCGCGGTACTGAGCCGTCCGGACCTCGATGTTGCGGTGGCCGATGCCATGGGCGATACCGCGAAACCATCCCCCGTAGCTGTGGAAACTCACCGGGATCTCGCGCTCGAGCAGGGTGGTGAGCGCGGGCGTCGTGATCGTGACATTGCCGAAGAGGGCGACGTCGGAAACATCGATGAGGCGGACCGTGGTTGCCTCCTCTCCCTCGTTGTCGATCCTGAGGGTGTCGCCCCGTTTGCTGACCCGCGCCCGCTGCGACTGAACGACCAGGGGTAGCGCTGCGTCCACGGTCACCGCTATGGGGCGCGGGGCGAAGGGCGATCCGGTGAGGGCGTTGACCTCGTCGGGGAGGCACACCGAGACGAGGGCACAGCGGGGGCACTTCGGACTGTCGCTCAGGGGCGGCGGAATGCGGCCCTGGGAGACGATCAGGCGCAGGCCGTTGACGGCGTCGCGCGCCGCGACGCGTAAGCTGTTGTCGAGGAAGAAACGAACGCGTTCGCGGCTCTCGGCATAGTAGATCGCGCCTTCCTCGATGCGATAGCCGTGCTCTTCGAGCAGCAGGGCCTGCAGGCACACCTGGACGCGCTCGGGCTCGTAGACGCCGTGCGCGACATGCGGCCGCTTGCCCCGCTTGTAGTCGATCGGGGTGACGATGCCGTCCTCGGCCTCGACAACGTCGGTCTTGGCGATGACACCGAGCGTTTCCGAGGACAGCGTTAGGGAGCGGCTGATGCTCTTCACGTCATCGGCATCGAGTGTCTCGGGCGCCGGTAGCGGCGCGTTCGGGCGATCGACACGCCGGTGCGCACGCCGACCCTCGACCGTGTCGCCGGTCTCCGACCACTCGGCCTGCGTCCACATGAGGTAGGCGAGGCGGGGACAATAGACGAACTCATTCACCATCCGCGCCGGAACCAGCGGAGTTTCGCCGGCCGGAAGGGGAGCGGGCAAGTGGAGATCGAACTGCTCATCGGCTGCCATGGCGGTCCTGGTCTGCGGCGGGGCACGGGTCGCCTCCCACGTCTTCGCCCGCCCGCGCCCGTCGATCAGGCAGAGGCGTCCGCGTCCACGGTGGCGAACAGGCCGCCGCCCCTATGGCTGTCGCGGCCGAGAATGAGAGGGCCTTCTACCGCTGTGCCGAAGCGAAGACGGAGACGGGCGGTCGGTCTGCCACCGTTCGGGCCGACCACGAGCCCGCACAGCTCGACCTCGGGCCGGGGCAGGTATCGGCGCTCGCATTCGGTGATGACGTCGGCGACGACGGCAGGGGCCGGATCCTTTCCCCGACCCGCGTGCCGTGTCGGATGGTAGGGGGTGCGGCTTTCCCAGGTTCGCGCAGGGCCGACGAGGGGATCGCCGGTCACCAAGGCAGAGGGGCGTCCGAGGGCGAGGACGCCCAGCCTGCCGGCCCGCACCTCGCGGAGGTCCGAGACGACGCGGTCGAACAAGGGACCGTCGCGCCGCGCACGCCCCGAGCGGTCGCACACCCAGGGCGCGACTACCATAAACCGGTCGATGCGCCCGTCCCCGTCGGTGTCGTCGGCGGCGAGAAAAACATGCTCGTGCCCGCCGGAACCCGCAGGGGCCCCGCCAGGCTCGTGGCCCGAGAAGAGGCGAGGCACGCGGCCCTCGCTGTCGTGCGAGAGCGCCATCAGCGCATGCCGAACGGCACGCAGCAAATCCGGCGCATCGCCAACAGCGACGGCCGGCTCCAGCGGCAGGGAGAAGACGGCCCGGTCGCGCCAAGCGTCTTTGACCGGGGCCATCAGACCGAGCCCCAGATAGCGTCCATCGCCGATGACTACGGGCCCCTCGCGCGGCGTTGCGAAGGCGATCTCCACATGCCACAGGCGGTGCCTGGCAAAGCGGCTGCCGGGCGCGAAGTCTTCGGCGCGGTCGCCCCTGGCGCGGAACGGTTCGCGCTGCACGCGAGCCGATTCCACCGGGGTCTCGATGCCGGCATGGCGCAGCGCGTCGCATAGCTCGCTGATCGCGCGGTCCTCTTCGGCGAGGCGCTCGTGGGGGTCCTTCGGCCTCTTCCTTGTATCCGTCCGATCGAGGGACGCGCCAGCACGACGGCAGGGAAGCGCCACCGGGGTGACCGTACGCCAGAGGCGCGCCGGCTCTCGCGTCTCGATGCCATAGTGGCGGAGCATGCGGCGGTCGTCGGCCGCGACGAGGCGGACGTCCTGGCCGACCTCGCCGGTTTCCGGGTCGATCTCGTCGACGAGCCCCAACCCCGCGAAGGTCCAGGCGAGGTCGGCGCCCGGCAGCGGGCAATCGGGCGGAATTTCGACCAGGATGCGGCGGATCGAGAGGTCCGCGTGATGAACGCCGATCGACGGCAGAGGCGTTATGCGGATGCGGGCCCGTTTGTCGGCCTCGGTCGCATCACGGCCGATGAAGACGCGCGCCACGCAGGCGGCCCGGTCGTGCCGGCCGACTTTCTCGTACTCTTCGCGGAGTCTCGTTGCCGCCTGGTCGCGGACCTTCGTGGTCAGCCGCACCGACTCGCGCAGCGGCCAAGCATGGAACCCCGTCCTCATCGACAGATCGCGGAGATCGAAAAGCCGGCGCTCGGGCGGGCTGTCGTAGGGGGCCTGCGCGAAGCGGGGCTTGGGTGGTTGGGAGAAGGCCTGCCCCCCGAACTTCTTCCGGGTGGGGTCTTTCCCGGTCGGGGCCGGCAGCAGGATATCGCGCAGTCGGCTTCCCATCCTGGCATGGCGTTCGATGAGGCTGCGGAGCGACCCTTCCACGGGGCACGCGAGCGGCACGCCCCCGCCGGTCTGGCAGGGCCGATAAACGGCGCCGGGGTGGGCCTCGAGTCGGGCCTCGGCCTCGGCTGCGTCAAACACCTCCGCCACCGCCCAGGCCATGTCGATACCGCGGCCCAACTGATAGAGGCGTTTGGCGATATTTCCAATCCTCATGGCATGTTCCTCGCCATGATCGAATTGCCAGAGGTAGAGGAAGGGAACCGCTGGATGGAAGATCCGCGGATGAAACGTCTTCGTCGCCGTACGAACTTCGGCTATCCGGGCCGGGTCGCCCCCCTTGGTATCGAGGTCGTTGTTGGGCATGAAGTGGCGAAAGAATTGGCCCTCTCGAGAAGGAGGCACGGCGATCAGAGGCGGCGGGCGATCCTCGAGCCATTCCAGGGCTCGGCGATCGTCACCATGGATCGTCGTGCCGCGCGCCGATCCCGCAACCAGCGCCTGGAACACCCGGGCGGGCGAAGGCGGCCATTCGGGCCGTCCATCGGAGAGCCGACCGTGGTAGCGGCCGTCGTAGAAGCGGACGGTGATGAGAAGAGCGCAGGGCATGACTCAGGCTTCGCCTTGCTCTTCTTCGGTCTTTTTGGCGAGAAGCTTCTTCGCTTCTTTCAGGTCGAACTTGTGCACGAGTTTCTCAGGCCAACGGCCCCTGAATGGCTGGACGGCTGTCTCGGCGTATCTGAGAAGTTCTTCCTGGGCAGTTTCCGAGACCAGGTCGATAGCCATTGGCTTACCGCGCCGAGCGACCGCCTCCCAGAGATCGTCATTGGCGAAGCGAAGATGGCAACCTTCACGGAGGAACAGATCGATGTCCGCCGTTGCGGCGAGCAGGGTGAGCGCCAGAAGGTAACGTCGGATCCTTCTTGTCTCCTCTCCGTTGGCACCACCGATCACGCGCAAGGCGACAAGGTTGACGGTGATCTCTCGCACAATCGGGCCACTCGCGAGTACGCCCCCGAGAACGCGGCGCTCGGGGTTAGGTGATCCATCCCTAAATTAGGCATGTGCCTAGAGGCAGTCGGGCTTACCTTTCGGAAAACCGCCGGAGCGTCCGCAAATCCTTTTTCGGAGAGCTTGGTTTTCTTTTTCTTAGCTTCGTTCTCCAATTCAGTTTGTTGGTCCACGTCGAGCGCCTTCCAAACAGAGTTGAACTGCGCCGCTGCGTAAAGCGGCTGAACGTCCCAGGCGCGAATGATCGAGCGGACCAGTCGGGGGCGTTTTTCAGCGGTCCCTCCACGCGAATCCCAAACACCAAACACGAGGGAGGTTGGGAAAAGCCTCGTCAGCGGCCCGGCATCTCCCTGATACTTCAGCGCGCGAAAGGCCTTTTTGACATCGAGAGTGAGAGTGGGGCAGGAAAAGACCGTTGCATCGGCGCCACGATGTGCAAATTCGAGGATCGAGTGCTTGGCCGTATAGGCTTCGCCTGTTTCCTTGTCGTTCCTAAGGATTTCGATCTCGATCTGCGGGACGAGCGCCGAATAGGGCGGGTCCTTGAAGATCGGTTCGATGCAGTTGGCCTGGCTGCCGACACTGTCGATGGTGGCGACCCTGGTGCCGTCCGACAGCTCGTCGATGTTGTAGCCGATGTCGGCGTAGGTCGGTGGGAAGATGACCCCGCCCTCGCCCTCGACTGGCACGAGTTTCTGCTTCAAGTGCAATGCGACGGGGCCGGCGGGATCGTCGGCCCACTCGTCGATTTCGTCATGGGCCAGGGTGAGCGGCTGGGTCATGGAATGGTCTCCTCTGTGACATCAAGAATGCATCGGGCTTGATTCTCTTGGCCGGGCCAGCCGAGCTGCATTCGGAATCGGCGTTGCGGAATGGGCAGTGGGGCGCAACCGAGCACCGCTCGAAGCAAGATGGGATCCAGCAGATCGTCGCCATCTGCGCCCCCGACGCCGTACCGATAGTCGAGCTTGTTCAAACGCTGCGGCCGCGAATGGCTTAGGCCGATCGCAGCCAATAGCTCAACGAGCGGAAAGCCCACCATCCTGACTTCGGCATGCACATTCGGGGAGAAGCCAGTGTCTATTGGAATGTAATCGCGCCGCCAGTCGAAGCGGAAGCTGCTGCTCTGCGGCGCCGAGAATTGGAAGGGATCATCCATTGCCGCGTCGATCCCTTCGCGCGAAAGCTCGAGCGCGTCCGCCGCGAGCGCGGCCCCCGGATACCCGGCGGCGCCGGCCCAGAATTTGACATTGTCCCGTTCGGTCGCGTCGCCCCAATAATCGAGCAAGATAGAGCCGCATGGCGCAACCAGAAGCGCAGGAAGGGTGGCCGGACTCGGAGGATTCGGGAACGGGAATGGCTCTCCCTCTCCCAAAACGAGAGTCGGTATCTTCCACTTCTCCGCTCTACGTTCTGACCTCGCTGGCGCCATCGCCTTTACGTCCGCATTTTTTAGGAATTGCAATATCACCTCGAACGGGTTCTCATCGCCATTGGCGCCCAGGTGGAAGCGCACGTCGCCCTCGTTCCGCCAGTCGAAGCCGCCTTCGGCGTCGCCCAGGAGGATGTCGGCGGCTTCGAGGAAGCCGAGGCAGGCGAAGACCTGGCCGGGGTTGAAGAGATCGACGGGGATCGTGTGCTCAGCCATCAAGCGTTCTCCCCTCGTCGAGATCACGCGAGGCCTGCTGGTCGGCGGCGCGGAGCAGCGCTTCCAACCAGGCGAGACCCCACGGGCCGAAGCGCCTTTGCAGGCGGGCGAAGCGCAGCGCTACCTCGCGGGCGCGGGCCTCGAGCGCGGAGGGTGGCTGCTCACAGCCGTCGGTCCCGATCACCGGCCGTGCGCGGCCGTGATGGGCGGCGACGAGATGCAGGACGAGGTCTCGAAGATCCTCGGGGAGCGTCCCGAACCGGTTGCTCCGTTCCACGTGCGGAAGCGAGCCGAACTCGTGCCGATAGTGGCCCAGGGCGTTGCGCAGAAACGGTCCCCTGGTCTTGGCGTAGATGCCGTCGGTGTCGGCGTTGAAGGCCCGCTGCCAGATGGCCGCCTTCTTGCCCTCGTCGTGGAGCCGTGCGGCGAGCACGATGGCGTCGGCGATGTCACCGGCGAGCCCGAGTGCCGTCACCAGCTCGCGCGCCTTGCGGGCCGTCCACTCCTGATGCTCTTCGAGCCTTTGTGCCCGCCTCGGAGACAGGGAGCGCTCCTCCTCCCTCGTCGCCGGCGCGTTCCTGTACTTCTCGACACGAAGCTGGCGCAGCGGATTGCCTTCACCGTCGCAGCGGAGGTCGAAGAGATAGGGTTTGTGCCAGTGGGCGTCCGCGCTTTCGGCATCCGGCACGACGCTGCGCACGCGGAACCCGATGGCGGACTCCCAAGCCCCCTCGGTGTCCGGCGTCGGCGCCGTCCTCTCCTCTTGTGGGTCCAACAACCCGTCGTCGCACAGCCCGCCCATGCGCGCGTCAACGATCAGCGTGCGGTTCGTGATGTCGCGCGTCAGGGCCTCCTTGTCCCTCTTGGACTCGGCGGCCTTGAGCAGACGATCGAGCGTAGAGCACCGCGCATCCTCGCCGGAGCGGTCGAGCGCGATGGCCACGACCTCTTGCTGATCGAGCGGCGGGGGTTCGGCGGCATCCGCTTTCCCCGCGCCGTCCGCATCGGCTTCGAGCTTGGCTTTCTCGATTGCCCTGACGAGCTTCTTCGCTCGGGCGAGCAGCCAGTCACAGACGCGAGAGGTCCCGGTCTCCAGCTTTTCGGTCAGTTGCGGCGGGGCGGCGGCGAAGAAGTCGGCGACCTCGCGCTCGCTGGCCGTGCCACCCTCCACCCGCACCGGCAGGTACTTGCGCCACACCAGCGTCGTCTGCGGCGGGTCGTCGACCCAGCCGCGCAGCCAGGGTTGCACCTCGGGCCTGCCGGTGTGCTCGCCGAGCGAGGTCATCGACCAGGCATCAACGAGCGGGCGGGTGAGGGCGGGGTAGAGCGGCTCGGGCGAGCTCGCTGCATCGACCGTCCTTTTGTGGGCTCCCTTGAGATGGACCAGCGCGTCGGGGCTCGCGTCATGGCTGCAGTCTTGATGGCGCGGCAGTTCCTTCAAGGCCTCGAGCGCCCGCCATGCGATGATCGCACGCCGTTCCTCGTCCGTGGGGGCCTCCGGCTTCTTGGGTTTCGGCTCGCCCTCGTGAACCGCGACGACTTTGGCGTCCTTGTCGCCCAGCCGATTGACCCGGCCGAGCCGCTGCACCATGCGCTCGAAGGGAACGAGGTCCATCACCATATGGTCGGCATCGAGATCGACCCCCACCTCGCCCGCCGAGGTGGCGATCACGAAGGCGGGTCTTGCCGGCGCGTCATCCCCGGAGAAGAAGCCGAGTCGTTTCAGCGTCGTCTTCGCCGTCTCCCGCTCCCTCACCCGCCGGGCGCCGACGAAGAGCTCGCTGTCGATTGCCACCCTCGCGCCCCGGGCGGCTTTCTCGATCTCCGCCTTCGTCTTCTCCGCAACATCGCGGCGGTTGCAATAGACGAGGACACGGGCAGGCGATTCACCCTTGTCGGAGCGTTACCATGCCGCTTCCGCCAACCGTCGCTCGAGCTTGTCGTCGCCGGTGGGCGCGAAGGTCAGCCGCTTCTCCGCCGCGAGCCGCCGCTCGACGACAGAGTCTTTGCGATCCTCTTCGGTGAGCCGGAAGACGTCGCCGTCTCGATCACGCCCCGTGGCCGAGAGCGGCAAGAGACGGAAGCGGGGAATCCATCGCCGCTCCCCCTCGCCCTTGGCGCCGAACTCACCTCGCTCGGCGATCTGCTCCAAGAGCCGCTCGAAGGGTGGCACGAGGTGCGATTCGTCGAGGACTACCAGCGTGTCGACACCGAGCAACCCCGCGTGATAGGGGCGCATCCTGCGGTTCACCCCATAGCCCTCGAACAAGAGGCGCGAGCCGATCATGTCGACGGTGCCGACGACGATGGCGGTTGCCGCCGGGTCTTCGAGCCACTCTCTGCGTCGGCTGGCCGCGTTGTCGGCAAGTTGGCCACGCAAGGTGCTGATCCGCAGGCCGTCGTCGTCCGCCCAATTTCGGATCGTCTCGGCCTCCTCCGTCGCCTGATCGACCACCGCGCGCCGGTCGACTACATAGACGAGGCGCCGCGGCACGGGCGCTCCCATCTTCCGCGCCAGATACCAGATCGCCATCACCGAGGTCTTGCCGAGCCCCGTCGGCAGGTCGAGCGCGGCGGGGATGCGCTCTCTCAGGAAATAGTCGCAGAACAACCGTTTCTGCCATTCGAGCGGACGATGACCGGTCAGAGCGCAGAATCGGCCATTGAAGGACGCGAGTGGATCTGTTCTCGTCTCCATGCTGTATCTCGCTTCGATCACACGCCGAACCGCCTACCATTCCGTCTGTGGCCTGGGTCAGCGCGCCGGGGGTTTGTCGCCGTGGCCGCCGCTCGGCTCGAGGCGTCGCGCACGCGCCAGGCAGCCGCATCGCACTTCACCGTCGGGCGAGGTTCGGAATGGCTGAACGCCATCTTGGCCCCTTCGCCGAAAGCTCGGAGATTGGTACGGATGGCGCGGCCCGTGAATGGCCATGTCATCCCTCTGGCGAGGGATCGCATCAACCGGAGAAGCCTCCTTCGTCCGATAATGCTCCCTGGCCTCGCAGTTGTCCTTACTCGTTCCATGCCGATGGCCTAATGCCTTCACCGATGGATGCCCGCACCCCGATTGGTGCCGCGAATCGCCGTTGACCTGGTCCTCTCTCGACACGACGTGCCGCCGCCCGCGCGTACCGGTGTGGCGCCGCCATCCGCGCTACCGCAGGGCAAAGTAGCCGCGGCCGCGCAGACCGTTGTCGATGATCGCGATCTGGCCCTTGACGTCCCCTGCGCCACCCGTGGCGACGCCGACCGCGCCCCCATAGGCCGCTCCCGCCACCGCGCCCGTGCCGGTGCCGATTCCGGAGTCGAACGAGCCGGTGGCGGCACCGAGGGCCGCGCCCAAGGGCGACACCGAGGCGTGCTCCGGCTACCGCCTCATCGGCGAGGTTCACCTGTTCGGCGTATCGACGACACTCGACCAGATCATGCTGATGGGCCGCCTGGTCCACGCCCTTGGTATCGACGATCAGCCGATAGGTCCGGGCGCGCGCGTTCAGTGCTAGAAGCGCGAGCCACGCCGCCTTCGGCACGCGACGATCAATCCGCATGGAACGTTCCTCCCCGTCGGTCTCGACGGGATTTCCGCCCGCCACGGCAAAACGCGGCGTTCGTTTTTCCCTTTTGGAAGCGTACGAGCGGAGAGCGTCAAATTCGGTCACACCTGATATGCTGGCAAGATCGCTCCGCGGGCGTCGAGAGGACGTCACGGCGGCGCCCGCGCCTTGGGGGGTGCCATGCGCCACGTGAAGGTCGGACGGGTGATGCGGCTCGCGCTCGACATGCAAGCGAGCCGCGTGGGCGTGAGCCTCGACGAGATGGCACGGCGATTCCGCGTGAGCCGGCGAACCGCACAGCGGATGAAGGACGCGGTGGTCGGCCTCTTTCCCCCGGCGGTCCGAACGACGGACGAGGAGCGCCACAAGCGCTGGCGCCTGCCGGTGGCTACGGCGACCGGATTGGTGCACTTCGTGGCCGACGAGCTCGCCGACCTCGAGGGCGCCGCGCGCTTGCTTCGGCGCGACAGCTGACGCGCCCGAGCAGCCTCGCTCGAAGGCGTCGCCGCCAAGTTCAGGGCTACCCTCAAGGACGACGAGGTGTCGCGCGTTGTTGGCGGGGGTCGAGGCACTGCCAATTGAGCGCCCTGATCTCGCCCTAGCGGCAGTCAGTCAGGATCAACAGCCGCGCGGCGCCGATGGTCGAGGGGTCCATGAAACCGGGGCAACTCCAGTCGAAAGGGGGGCAGTTTTCTCTGTCGCCCGACATCTTCGAGTCCGGGATCAGAAGACCCATGCCGCGGCGGATCGAGAAGCGCCTTGAACAGTGCCACCGGCGAGTACCCCCGGTCGCCCTAACCCGGCGCCCGCAACCACTTCCACAGTCGTTCAAACCGCGGCCTATCGACTGTGCCGTCGACCCGCCGCAGGCGCCGGTCGCTACAGGCCGGCGTTCGGCCGGACTGACGGTGAACGAGACCATCGCTTGATTCTGGAGCGGCTACGGGAAGTATCGTGATTCGGGAAAGGAGGGGCGGGCCGTGAGAACGGGCTCACGTTTCGGTTGGCGGCGACCGGCGCCACGTGCCTCCGGAGTTGCGATCGTGCTTCTTGTGGTGGCCGTCCTCGCGATCACCGTGGGAAGCGTCTTGCTCGGCTGGGAGGAAGGGGTGTCGATCGACGCCCTCGAGCGGACGATCCGGTCGTGGGGCGGATGGGGGGTCGCGGCCTCGATCGGGCTGATGGTGGTGCATTCGTTCGTGCCCTTTCCCGCCGAGTTCGTCGCCGTCGCCAACGGCATGGTCTATGGCCCGGTGTGGGGCGTGATCGTCACCTGGAGCGGGGCGATGCTGGGCGGCTTCCTCGCCTTCGGCCTGGCCCGCGCGCTCGGGCGGCCGTTCGCCGAGGCCATGATCGCCCGCAGGAATTGGCATGTCCTCGACCAATGGACCACCTCCCATGGCGGGCGGCTTCTGCTCTTCAGCCGGTTCCCCCCGGTGATCGCCTTCAACCTGATCAACTACGCCGCCGGACTGACCCGGATCTCGTGGTGGACCTTCGCCTGGGCGACCGGCATCGGCATCCTGCCCATGACCATCCTGATGGTGGCGCTCGGCGATGCGATCGAGTTCCTGACGTGGGAGACGTGGCTTCTCGCCGGGATCGCCGCGGTCGTCTCGTGGCTGGTGCTGGGGCGCAAGCTCGCCGCCATCCGCGGGTCGTCGGACGGCTCGGGTCGAGGCAAAAAAACCTCTTGAACCTGTAGTCGATACAGGAATTAGGGTGCCTTCACGACCGAGTGAAAGAGAGGGCGCGAAGGATGTCCGAATCGAGTTCCCAAGCGGTCGTCGAGGCACGCAGGCCGCTCGCCGAGGGCACCAAGGGGCGGCTTCTCGCCGGTGGCAGCGTGCTCGGCGCTCTTGCCATGTCGTCGTGTTGTATCGTGCCCCTGGTGCTCTTCGGCTTCGGCGTGACGGGCGCGTGGATCGGCAATCTGACCGCGCTCTACCCTTACAAGCCGTACTTCTTCGCCGTGACCGCGGTGTTTCTCGCCGGCGGCTTCTACACGAGCTACCGCAAGCCTCGGGAGACGGTCTGCGCGGGCGCCTGCACCCTGCCGCTTTCGAAACGAATCAACCGGGGCGTGCTATGGGCGGCGAGCGGGCTTACCGCGGCGGCACTGGGGTTCCCCTATGTTGCCCCCCTACTCCTCAACTGACGAGGGATCGGATCATGAAACCGTTCGTCTTGGCGGGCGTGCTCAGCGCGGCCGTGCTCGGGGTCGGGGTCGCGATCGCCACCGGCTTCGGCGGCAGGGTGGTGGCGCCGACATCCGAGGCGGCACCGGCGGTCGAGGTCGCCGCGACCGATCGGGCCACGGCGACCCTCGCTGTCGACAACATGTACTGCGCGTCGTGCCCCTACATCGTGCGCACCGCACTCACGCGTACGCCGGGCGTGATCGCAGCCGAGGTCTCGCTTCGCGATCGGACGGCGGTCGTCACCTATGACCGGAAGGCGACGACTGTCGCCACCCTGGTCGCGGCGACGACGGCGGCCGGCTACCCGTCGAGGGCTCTGCCCTAAGGCGGACCTCGCGCCGTTCGCTCGGCGCACGGGTGGAAAGAGATGAAGACCGATCGCACGTCACCCGGCAGGTGGATGCCGATACTGATCGCCAAGGGGGCTTGCTGCGGCCTGCTCCTGGTGGCGTTCGGCGTCCTCAGCGTGGATGCGATCGTCGCCTGGCTGAGTGACGGCGGCTATCTCTGGTTCGGATCCGCGGTGTTGCTCGGGCTCGCCGCGGTTCATCGCTGGCGCCGGCGGTTCGCGCGCAAGGCCCCGGAGAGTACGCCTGGTGACGCTCTCGGGCGGCCGGCTTCCCACCGAACCTCATGAGCGCACCCGTGATCTTCGCCTTCGTGGCCGGGGCAGTCGCCACCGCCAACCCTTGCGGCTTCGCGCTTTTGCCGGCGCTGTTCGCCCGCCGCTTCGCGGTCGCCGGGCACGCTGGAACCATCGCTGCCGTCCTCCGCGCGCTCGGCGCCGGCGTCGCAACGACCGCCGGGTTCCTGGTGGTCTTCGGGATCGCCGGCACCGCGTTCGCGCTCGGCGTGCGCGGGCTCGCGACGGCGCTGCCGTGGACCGGGGTCGCCGTCGGCGTGGTCCTGACCGCCATCGGCATCGGCGTTTTTTCGGGAAGGCATCTGTCGGTACGCATTCCGGTCGCGCGCCTTCCACGCGTTCGCGGCGGGATGGCCGGCGATGTCCTGTTCGGCATCGGCTACGGCGCCGCGTCGCTCTCGTGCACGCTGCCGATCTTCCTCGCCGTGGTCGGGACCGCGGCGACCGGAACGGCGCTCGACGGCGCCCTGGCCTTGGCGGCCTACGCCTCGGGCATGGGCACCGTGCTCGCCGCGCTCGCGGTCGCTGCGGCGCTCTCGCGCGCCGGCCTCGCCCGGGCGCTGGTCCGATGGTCGCCACGGCTGAACCGCGCCGGCGGTGCCGTGCTGGCGCTGGCCGGCGCCTATATCACCTTCTACTGGGGCTTTTTCGCGACCACCTCGGGGCTCGCCGAACCGCCGGGCCTGCTCGCCATCGGCGCCCGCATCTCGGCCGCGATGCGCGCCGGGCTCGGCGCGGACGGTGCCGGGCCGGTGCTCATCGGCCTCCTCGTCCTGTTCGTTGGATGGGTGGTCGCCGCGGCGGCGCGGCGCGCGTTCACCGCGGCTCCCGCTCGGCACCGTCGAACGGGGCCTGCGACGGATCGGCCGGGTGAGGCCGCAACGGAGAAAGCGACATGCGGACCGCCATTCTGACGATTGGGGAGCTTTCGCGCCGGACCAGCCTGACACCGCGGGCGATACGGTATTACGAGCGGCTCGGCCTGGTCGCCGCGCCACGCCGGAGTGAGGCCAACTACCGGCTTTTCGATTCCGACTCGGTCGAGCGCCTCCGCTTCATCGCCAAGTGCCGCTCGCTTGGCTTCTCGATCACCGAGATCGCCGATCTGGTCGCGGCGATGGACGATGCCGACCATACCTGCGCCCAGGTCGCCGAGCTCGCCCGCCACCATCTGGGGATCGTCGACGCCAAGCTGCAAAGCCTGGTCGATGTGCGGCGGACCCTGGGCGACATTCTCGCCCACTGCACCCATCGAAAGGTGCCCGACTGCGCGGTGCTCGACTTCCTCAGTCGGCGCGACTGATCACTACCCGGTCCGTATCGTGCAGCAGGGTTTGACCTTGACACCGGGGCAGGGTCTAGCCTGATGGGATGGCAGGTTCGAAACATGCCGTCGGGGTGGTGATCGGCGTGGTCGTCGCCGCGACGATGTGGGCGATTAGCGGGCTGGCACCGGCTCGGTGACGGAGTGACGTTGCCGCAATACGTGAAGGCGGTGACGGCGGGCGGCGGTGACGTCCTCTACGCCCTCGGGCAAGGCCTGTGGACCAGACGCGACGCCGGCCGATCATGGAGGCGCATTGGCGCGCCACCATCGTGGACCACGGGCATCGCGGCATCGCGCTCGAAGGAACGGGTCGTATACGCCGCGACCGGCTCCGGGGTCATGGTCAGCACGGACGAAGGGACGACCTGGCGCCGAGCCTTCGCGGGCCATTGCCGACAGCCGATAAGCGCCCTCGCAACGGGAGCCGATGGCGCCGTCTATGCCTTCAGCCTTTGTCAGGGCTTGCTTAGGGGCGACGAGCCGAGCGGAAGCTGGACCGTGGTCGCCGACGACTTCGACGGCTGCATCATCCAGCACTTGGCTGTCGATCCGTCCAACGACGAGGTCGTCTTCGCCGTCGAGCGCTGCCGGACGACGGTGGTGAGCGTCGACGGCGGCCAGACATGGTCGATGTACGGCTCGACCTCGAAATGGCGATGGGACTGCCTGAGCGGGCCATAGTCTCGCGGGCGTGACAGAACCGGCGCGAGAGAGGCCGCATCGTGTTCCAGGACATGACCGTCAAGGAGCTCTTCCCGACCCCTGTGTGGCTCGTCGATCTGCAGCCGCAGGTGTACGAGCCGCTCAATGCCTTTCTCCTGTCCCGTATCGAAAGCCTCGTCTCGCCACGGCCGCCGATCCCCATCGGCAGCACCTGGCAGAGCGATCCGGTTCTTCATCGATTGGATGATTTCAGGGCGTTCACGGCCATCGTCCGTGAGGCCGTGCAGGGTGTCATGCGCTTTCTCGAGCTCGACGCCGGGGCCTTCGAGATCACCGGCTGCTGGGCCAACATCAACCCGACCGGCGGGCTCAATTCGAGCCACTGCCATCCCAACAACTTCCTCAGCGGGGTCTATTACGTCTCGGTCCCGAAGGGTTCGGGGCGGATCGAGTTCGCCGATCCGAGGCCCCAGGCCACGGTCATCTTCCCGCCGGTGAAGCACTGGAACCGCTTCAACGGCAACAAGGTCGTGATCGAGGCCAAGGTGGGCCGCTTGATCCTCTTTCCGGCGTGGCTGAACCATTCGGTTGCGGTCAATCGGACCCCTCACGAACGGGTCAGCCTGAGCTTCAACGTCATGTTCTCCTCGTTCACCGAAGCCATGAGCAAGCCCCTGTGGCGAGGAACCGCACCGGTCCGGAGGGCGGACGCACCGAGCGGCGACCACGAATGAACGGCACGGATGGACCGAGGCGCCGCCGCCGTGCCTCGCTGGCCGAGAAGCTCGCCGCGGCAGCGGCTGGCGCGCATTCCATCGAGGCCTTCCTCGCCGCGGCGGGTGTGATCCTCTGGGGCGCGCGCCTCGCTGTCGAGCGGGTCTTCGTCAGCCTCCAGACCCTCCACCCCGCCTTCCGCGCACGCACGTATCTGTGGCGGCGGAAGGCCGGTGGCGTGACCGTGACGGACTGGCCGCACGGCCTCAAGAACCGGCCCGGCTACTACGCCTCGCCGGACTTCGAGGTTCATCGCTCCGGGGCCGAATTGCGGGTTCGCAACCTCGGCGAGATCACCGACCACCCTTGTGCCCTCTATGGCGAGCTCAGGCGAGGGGGCTACGCGGACTATCTGATGCGGCCGCTACCGTTCAGCGACGGCACGACCAATACGATCGCCTTCGCGACCAAGCGTCGGCGCGGTTTCCATGCCGAGGCGGTCGAGCGACTGCGGTCACTCACCGATCTCTTCGTCATCGCCTTGGAGCGCTACGCCGCCCTCGAGACGCTGAACGCGACCCTCGATACCTACCTCGGTCGCAGCGCTGCCGGTCGGGTCTTGAGCGGCCGCATCCGCTCGGGTCATGGCGAGGAAACGGAGGCCGCCATCCTCTTCGCCGATCTCGACGGTTTTACCGAGCACGCGACCCGTCTCGACGCCGCTCATACGGTCCGCCTGCTCAATGCCTATTTCGACTGTCTCGTCGGCCCGATCGAGGAGAATGGCGGCTACGTGCTGAAATTCATTGGTGATGCGGTGCTCGTCTTCTTCCCCGTCATGGATGGAACAGGCACCCCGAGGCCGATGGATGCGGTGCTGGCGATATGCGCCCGGATGAGCGAGCTCAACGGAGCGCGCCGGGCGGCCGGCGAGCCACACTTGTCGCACGCCCTGTGCGCACACTTCGGTCGCGTCCTCTACGGCAACGTGGGGTCGAGCGAGCGGCTCGACTTCACCATCATCGGCGAGGCCGTCAACGTCGCCGCGCGCGGCGTCGATGAGGCCAAGGCCTTGGGTGTCGGCTACGTCTTCACGCGAGCGTTCGCCGACCGCTTCGGGCGCGATCTCCTCGCCCCTATGGGGTGTTTCTCGCTGAGGGGCATTGCCGAGCCGGTCGCGCTGTTCACCTTCGCGACCGCATCGACGCCGAACCGGCCGCGGCACAGCCCCGTTCGCGATCGCAGTGGCGGCGATCGATCATGACGATCCGAGGCCCGATGCGATGAGGCGATGGGCGCGTGAGCGGGGATCGGGCTCGGGCAATAGCTTCAGATAGGTCGCAAGAGCCTCGCGCGCCGCTTCGTCCTCACCGAGCCAGAGCCGGGTCACGCCCCGGAAATAGAGCGGCAATGGCCGGGTGACCCGGAGGTAGAGCGCCTGTCGCAAGTCTTGCCACGCCGTCGATGAAACACCGGGCGGGGTCGTCCGCGCCCAGGCGAGGAGCGAGTCCGTGGTCTCGCGGCAGCCGTCGGCTTCGAGACAGCGGCGTAGCTCGTCGAGCCGGGCCGCGACCTCGCGGCGCCCGACCTCGGCCTCCACCGCGCGCCCGGTCCGGGCGAGCAGGACCGAGCGCACGAACGGCGCCAGGACCGCAGCGGTGGATGAGGCCGCGGCAGAGGCGCTATCGAGGGTTTCCAATGCCCGGTCGAGCCGGCCCGTCGCCGCCAGTGCCAGCGCCAGGAGGACGTCGTCCTCGGCCGACCGGCCGCCGCTCGGGACACTGGCCAAGATGGGCGCCGCAGTAACCATGTCGCCGTTGCGCGCCGCCAGGCGCCCCCGCCTGAGCCGAAAGGCGGCCCCGTCGTGGCGGCTCCAAGCGGCTTCGGCCTCGCTCGAACGGCCGGTCGCCGCCGCGATATCCCCCGACAGAAGATCGGCCGCCGATGGCCGTCCGCGGGCGGCGAGCGCCGCCGCCACGCGGCCGGCGAGGGCGATCCGGCCGCTTGCGATCCAGCGTCCGGCGACCGCTTGGAGCAGCTCGATTCCGCCCTCGCGCGGCAGCCACGCCGCCACCCATCGCTCGACGAAGCCGGCGCCGGCCGCCGCGTGGTCGAGGACCGAGAGGTTTCCGGCGATGGTATCGCTCATCACGTACCAGGGGCTCGCGAACTCGAGCAACCCGTTGTCGTCGGTGTTGAGAGGGCCGGAGCGCAGCGTCCGGCCGAGCCCTGGTGCGTCGGCGAGCGCCATCGCCATCAGGTCGACCGCCTCGCGGACGCCGACGCGCTCCAGCATCGCGCGCGTCCTACCGCTGAACAGCTTCATCAACGCCGACGGGTGCGGCGTGAGCGGTTCCGAGCTCGCGATCGCCACCAGATCACCCTCGGCGACACGGTAGAGCGCGAGCTGTGGGAACGAGTCGAGGAGCGTGCGCAGCATCGCCTCGAACAACGGCGTGCTCAGGCCATAGAGAGGAAGCCACTGAACGAACACCCCGCCGGGGGTCAATCGGGCCTTGACGCGACGGAAGAACTCTCGTGTGAACAGGCGCGCCGACATGGACATCCAGGGGTTCGACGGCTCGGAGACGATCACGTCGTAGCCGCGCCGCCCGGCGGCGAGGAACCGGCGACCATCGTCGATGACCACCCGTACCCTGGGGTCCGCCAGCGGTGACCCGCTGAGGTCGTCGAAGGCGTGCGAGGCGCCGACCACGGCGGGCTCGATCTCGACCACGTCGATCTCGCTCACCGGGTGGCCAGCGATGGCCCCCACGGTGACGCCGCTGGCGAGACCGATCACCAGGACCCTCTCGGCGTCGGGCCGGTAGACGAAGGGGAGGTGGCCCGAAAGGACCTGCGTCGCCATGTCGGCGCCGCTGGAGGCGTCGACCTTGCCGTCGATCGTCAGTATGCGATGGGGTGCGCCGCCGAGGGTCGGGCGGTCGAAGACCGCGACGACCGCCTCGGAGCCCTCGCGATAGAAGCGGGTCCGATAGGCGGCAAAGGCGCGGTCGAGCCTGCCGGGATCACCGAGAAGCGCTAGATATGCCGGCGCTTGGCGAAAGACGCCGCTCGACATGACCGCCTGGTCCCAGGGTGGGATCGCCGCCACCGCGACGGCCGCGGCCGCGGCCGCCGCCACCGCCGTCATCGCGCGCCGGACGGGCCGCCCAGCACCGGCGATCCACAGGACCGCCGCGGCGGCGAGGTTAACGCCGGCGAGCACCGCGACACCCTTTTGCAGACCGACGGCAGGGATCAGCACCAACGCCGTCACCAGCACCCCGGCGACGTTGCCGGCGGTGACCAGGGCGAGGGCGAGACCGAGTTGGTAGCCGCGACGTAGCGTCGCGCGTTCCATCAGCCGGGCCGCGACCGGGAGCGAGGCGCCGATCGCCATCGTCGTCGGCAGCATGACTGCGGCGGCGATCAGAGCGGCGATGACGACCGTGCTGACAGGCGAGGTTCCCAACCAGGCATAGCCGTGAAGCGCGGCGCCGGGGAGCAGGGGGAACGCCGCGACCCCGATCAGCGCCGACACGGCGGTCGCGATCTGCAGCCGCCGGTACAGTGCTTGCGGGCCTCGGTCGAGGGCGCCGTGACGCCCGATCCACAGCGCACCGAGGGCGATCCCGAAGAGATAGAGACCCAGCATCAAGGAGAAGGCGTTGCTCGACGAGCCGACCACCAGGACCAGGATGCGGGTCCAGAGGATTTCGTACCCCAACGCGGCGATCCCGCTGAGGACCAAGGCGACGACGATCGCCGCCTCGGCGGGCCGGCCGCGGCGTGGCTTCGGCCGCCCGCGAGCGGCGATGCCGGCGGGCGGGTAACGACGCGCCATGAGAGCCGCGGCCGCCGCCACCGCCAGACCGGTGGCCGCAACCCCTCGGGTGGACGCCGCCAGTCCGAAGGCCGGCAGGACGCCGAACCCGACCACGAACGCTGCGATCGCACCGCCGACGGTGTTGACACCATAGAGCCATGCGACATGGCGGGACGTGACCGTGCTCGCGCCCGGTGCCGCGGTGGCCTCGAGCGCCGCGGCCAGAACTGGCAGGGCAACGCCCATGAGGAAGGCAGGCACGAGCAAGATGGCGATGAGAGCGCCGGTCGAGAGGGCGGCGGCGGAGAACTCGGATCCCAGCGCACCGAGGAGAGGCGTGAACGTAAGCCCGATGACGGCCAGCACCGTCTCGGCGAACACATAGGCCCACAGCGGCCGGGCGGCGCGCGCCGACCAGGCGCCGGCGGCCCAGGCACCGAGCGCGAGCCCGCTCATGAAGGCCGCCAGCACGATCGCGCTCGCGCGGCTGGTGGAGCCGAGAGCGTTCAGGAGCTCCCGGGTCCACAGCACCTCATAGGCGAGCGCGACAGCGCCGGATGCAGCGCCCAAGGCGAGGATTCCGCCGATGGGGCCACCCGACGGCCCGGCCTCGACCGAACCCGCGACTAGTCCATCCTCGCTTTCGGCGGCTTCCCCCAGCGGCTCGCTCGGCGTCCTACTTCGCCACACGCCTGACGATTTCGGCGAAGACGCCATCGAGCTGTTCACCGAGCTTGGCGAGCCCGGGATAGGGGGCGAACACCACCGAGGGTTTGCGATACTCGAGGCTAACCTCGTCGCCCACCTGCTTGACGATGATCCGTAGCGGCACGTCCTTGAAGGCGGCGGGGTCGGTCTCGTAGATGACCTTGCCGAAGCGGGGATGGAAGATCTCGAAGCCGACCATCTTCTCGGTCTTGAGGCCTACCATCTTGAGCATCTTCTGGAAGGGTATCTGCTTGATGATCACCAGCTTTTGCGCGGTGATCTGTCGCTTTAGCCGGGTCACTACCTTGGCGAACTTGCCCGCCACCGTGACCGTGACGACGTCCTCGGCGGCGACCGCATTCGAGGCGGCGCCGAGGCTCGCACCCCACCCCACGATGGCGATGGGCAAGAGCACCGTTGCGACTTTGATGAAGGATCGGCTCATGGTTGACCTCCTCGAGATCAGGGTTGCGTGGTTCGAGTGACGTGGCCGCGCGGAGCGAACGGCGTCGGTGTGCCTGGCATCAACCTTCCCACCGTTGCCCCGCGCGGACCCGGGAGGCGGCTTCGTCGGCGGGCTCGTCGATGGCGGTGGGGGGAGCCGCCACGACCCGCCGCTCCGACGCTTGCGGGCGAGAAGGCGCAGCCGCCGTCGGGTCGGGAAGGGGCGCCGCCGCACGCGGGCGCCCCAGATAGAACCGCTTGAGCAGGATCAGAAAATCGTCCATCAGCGAGTACGCCACGGGGATGACGATCAGGGTCATCAGCGTCGAGGTGATCAGCCCGCCGCTGATCCCGGTGGCGATGTTGCGGAACTGCTCGGTCGCCGGTGGCGGGTTGATGGCGATCGGAAACATCGCGGCGCCGGCGGCGAGCGCGGTCATCAGCACCGGCCGCAGACGGAGCGTGCTGGCGGCGACGATGGCTCGGTGCCGGTCGATGCCCTGAGCGCGCAGGTGAAGGATCTTGTCGACGATGAGGATCGAGTTCGAGAGCACGACCCCGGCGAGGACGACCATGCCCCACAGCACCGGCGGTGACCACGCCATGCCGCGCAGCCACAGGGCGCCGATGCTGCCCAGACCTTGCAAGGGAATGGCGAGCATCAGGACGATGGCGATGGCGAACGAGCGGAACTGGACGACGAGAAGCAGGTAGACCGCGATTAGCGCGACCTTGAGGCCCCCCTGAAGCTCGTTGAAGGCCTGCAACATGGTCCCCATGAGCCCGGCCGGGCCGATCGAGTAGCCCTTGGGCAGGCTGAACTGCATCTTGGCCGGCACCAGCAGGCTCATGGTCGTCTCCTTGAGCCCGAGCTCGCGGTAGTAACCGAGGACACTGGCCGCATAGAGCGTATCGAAGGTGTGGATGCGGTCGTAGCCGACGTCCTCGCTGATCCTGGCCACCGCCTTGAGGGGAACGAGCGCGCCGCTGGGCGTCTTGATCTTGAGGTCTTCGAGGTCGGCCGGCGTCGCCCGCTGATCCTCCCGGTAGCGGATCAACAGACGGCTGTGCAGGAGCATCGGCTCGGGGTTGAAGAAGGTCGACGTGAAGCCGCCGTTGACCGCGTAGTAGACTTGCCCGACCACGTCGGCGACGGTGAGGCCGAGGCCGCGCGCCCGCGCCTCGTCGACATCGACGCGGAGCTGCGGCACACCGTAGGCCTTGTCGAGGTACGGGCTGTGCAGCCCGCGCGACTGTGTGTCGGCCATCTCCCTGATCTGGCGCCCGTAGGCATAGACCTGATCGAGGTCGGGACCCTTGACCAACACCTCGACCGGGGCCCGGGCGGCGGCGACCGGGGTCGGCGCCTGGGGCTGGAAGAAGATGACCTGAAGCTCGGGGATGGTCGCCCGCGCCTCGGCCTCGATCTTCTCGATGATGTCCCAGAGGGTCTCCTTGCGCTTATCCGCGATGGTCAGGTTCATGATGACCCGGGCTTCGTTCACCCGGTTGACCCCATAGCCGGTGAAGTACTGACCCCACGCCGGCGATTGGCCGGCGAGCGCGGAGACGTTCTTCACATGCTTTTCTTTGAGCGCGATCCGCTCGATGGCGGTGACGATCTCGCGCATGCGCTCGAAGCTGGCCCCCGGCTCGGCTCGCAGATAACCGAGGGCGAGCGAGGTATCGGTCAGCGGCATCTGCTCCTGGTCGAGCTGATCGAACAGGGTCGTGGTGATGTAGAGGGTGCCTGCGGTGAAGGCGACGACCACCCAGCGATAGACGACCGCCTTGTCGACCAGCCAGCGGAAGGCGCGCTCGAGCCCATGGAAGTACTTGAGGAACAGGTGGTGGAGCACCCAGCCCAGCCTGCCGGGCGGGATTTCGGCCGACGGGAACAGCTCCGGTCCTTCCTCGTCGCCCGCTTCCGATCCTGGGGCGCCGGCACCCCGCGCAGGCTTGAAAAGATGTGCCGCCATCAACGGGGTCAGGGTCATCGCCAGCAAATAGGAGGCGATCACCGACGTGATCATGGGCATGGTCATGCTGCGAAAGCCGGCGCCCATGTCGCCGGTCATCTGGGTCATGGGAACCAGCATGACGACGAAGGTGAAGGTGGCGGCGGCGACCGCGTTCTGGACCTCCTCCGGACCCAGGATGGCGGCGTCGTGCGGTGACTCGCCGCGCTCGATGTGACGGCGGATGACCTCGATGACGATGATCGAATCGTCGAGCAGCTTGCCGACCACGAAGACGAGGCCGAGGGTGATGCCGAAGTCCTTCTGGAACCCCAGCATGTGAATGACGAAGAAGCCGAAGGCGATGGCCGAGGGCAGGATCGCGGCCGCGATCAGGGTGCCGCTAAGCTCGCCGAGAAAGAGCAGCATGACCAGGCCGGCGAGGGAAACCGCGATGAAGAACTCCTCCAGCGCGTTGCCGTCGTTGAGGTCCATGTAGAAGGTCTTGTCGAAGACGACGTCGAAGCGCAGGCCCGGGTACTCGTTCTCCAGCAGGCCGACGAGGTCCTTCGCCTTCGCCGCGACCCCCTGGTAATCGCGGGTCGGCTCCGACTGGACGCCGAGCCAGATCGCGGGCTCGCCGTTGTAGAAGAAGTCGCCGCGCTGGGTCGCCACCGTGTCGCGGACCTCGGCCACGTCGCGGAGGTAGATGACCCGGCCGTCGACCCTCTTCACGGGCAGGTTCGGCAGCCTCGTGAGCACCGTCTCCTCGCGGAACTCGTTGGGAATGCGGACCTGAATCTCGCGGTCGCCGTCGAGCAGCGGCCCGCCGCCGCGATCGAAATTGGCCGCGTCGACGGCCTTGCGGAGGTCGAGGATGGAGAGACCGTAAGCCGCCAACCGATCGCGGTCGGCGACGATCTGGACCTGACGGTCGGGGCCGCCGAAGGTCCACGCCGCCAGCACCCCGGGGATCTTCTGGAACTGGGTCAGGATGACGTTGTCGAGGAGCTCCCTCAGCCGTCTGCGATCGAAGCCGTCGCGTCGCACCGCGAACTGGACCAGCGGCACGTTCTGGCGATCGACCCGGATGACCCGCGGCACGGTCTGGTTGGCGCCGGCACGCGGCAGCTCGTTGGCGACCACGCTGAGGAGATTGGTGATCTCCTGCCGCTTCTGGTCGATGTCCACGTCATAGCGAAAGTAGACGACGATCTTCGAGTAGCCCGCCTGTGAGACCCCCAGCAGGTATTGGATGGCGCCGGCAATCTGCAGCCGCTTCTCCAGCGGCCGGGTGATGTAGCGCTCCATGTCCTCGGCCGACATCCCGGGAAACTTCGTGACCACCCCGATGTTCGGGGTCGGGATCCTGGGGATCATGCGCTGGGGGATGGTGAGGAAGGAGTAGATGCCGAGCCCGACCATGAGCAGCGAGAGGACGATGGTCAGGTGCGGAAAGCGCAGTGCCAGGCGCGGCAGGCTGACCCGCCGCTTGGGTCGGTCGATTGGCGACATCCGGTTCATCGGACCGCCTAGAGCCCGCCCTCGCGGGCGATCACGGTCACCGTCTCGCCGTCGGTGAGGCTCCGGTTGCCGGCGACGACGACGAAGACGGGCTCCTCGACGCCCTCGAGAATTTGCGCCTCCCTCCCGTTGCGGAGGCCGACGGTGACCTCGACCATCTCCGCCTCGCCCTGATCTGAGAAGGCCGGGGCGACGAAGATCACGGTGGTGCCGTCGGGCATCGGCGTCAGCGCGCGCTCGGGCACCACCCAGGCGTCCTCGACCCGGTCGGTCACGAAATGGCCGACGACGTACGTGTTGGGCTTGAGCATGAGGCCGGGGTTGGGGACCACCACCTCGACCGTCCCCAGCCGCGAGCGTTCATCGGCGCGGGGGAACACCGAGGTGACCTTCGCCCGGATGGCCGCGCCGGCATAGCCGTCGGCCTGTCGCTCGGCGAGCGCCGTGCCGGCGAGGCGAGCGGCCGGGATCTCGGGGAACTCGAGGATCACGTCGGTACCGGGCGCGATTCGAACCAGATCCCCGACCGCCACGTCGAAGCGGACCCGGACCTGCGCCAGGCGATCATAGGCCAGCAGATGATCGCCCTTGCGCGCGTATTGTCCGGGGTCGACCACGCGCTTGCTCACCCAGCCGTCCGACGGCGCGCGGACGGTGGCGAAGCCGATCTCGGTCTCCAGAAGGTCGACCGTGGCGGCGGCGACCCGCTCCTTGCTGCGCGAGAGCTCGAGCGCCGACGCCGGGATCGCCCCGCCCTTGAACAGCCGCTCGTCGCGTGCGAGCTCGGCCCGCAGGAAGCGGAGCTCGGCCCGGGCCTTTTCCAACCGGGGTTTCAGCTCGGTGGTCTCCTGGCGGACCACGACCTGGCCTGCCTTCACGTAGTCGCCCGGATAGACGGCCACGTGCTGGACGAAGCCGTCGGTCCGCGCCCGCAGGGTGACCCGCTCATAGGCGAAGACGGCCCCGGTATAGGTCGCCGTCCGCTCCAGAGCCCGCTGCTCGACGAAGGCGACCTTGACCGCTTGCGGCCCGATCACCGGCGGGGTGAACAGATCCTCGGGCGTCAGCGACGGTTGCACCCAGTCGGCGAACCAGAGACTCCCCCACAAGACGAACCCGACGCCGACCACGTTGACGACCGCCCGGCGAATTCCGAGGCCACCTCTGAGCAGCCGCCAGATCAGCAGAGCCGCGAGCGGCACGGCGATCGCCAGGACCAGCCACGGGTTGGCCTCGGCCCATGCCAGCCAGCGCGCCGGCTCCAACCAAGCGAGCAGGTCTTTCATCGGTTACCCCCCGCCGGCAGGCTCTCGACCGACACCCCGGCCGGGTCCTCGCCGACCGCGAAGCGCAGCGCCGCGCGGGCGATCTGGCTGTCGGCCAGGGCGGCCGCCAGTTGTGTCCGGGCGACCAGAAGGGCCTCTTCGGCGAGCAGGAGGTCGTTGCTCGTGCCCCGGCCCTGACCGAACTTCTCGCGCTCGACCCGGAGACTTTCCCGGCCCTGATCGACCGCCCGCTGTGCCGCCGCTATTCGTGGCGCCGACGTCGCGAGATCCAACGCCGCCCGTTCGAGCTCGGCGCGGGCGCGTCGTTCGGCCGCCTGCAGGCGCAGCTCCTTCTCCTTGAGCTGTACCAGGGCCTTGCGTTTCTGCGACCGCAGGACCCCGCCGGCGTAGAGCGGGATGCGGAGCTCCACGCCCAGGATTGCGTCGTCTCTGGTCGTCCCGTCATCGACCCCGGTCACGCCGCGATAGCTCGCCTTCAGGTCTACGGACGGCCCGAGCCGGGCGGCGGCGATCCCCACCGCCTCGCGCAGGGCTCGCACCTCGTGGCGCAGGGCGATGAGGTCAGGACGTTGCTGGATCGCGCGCTCCTGCAAGAGGTCGAGGTCTACGTCGGTCGGCGCCGGGGTCAGCGCGCCGGCGACGTCGATGGCGACCTCGGTCGGCACGTTGATCAGCTCCTTGAGCACTTCGACGGTCTGCGCATAGGCGTTGCGGGCCCCGGCGAGATCCCGTTCGGCCTGGGATTTCCGGGTTCGAATGCGCAAGAGGTCGAGCGGTGCGATGCGACCGACCTCGCGTTGCAGCTCGGCGATCCTGAGCGATTCCTCGAGCGAGGCGAGCACCGCCCGCTGGGCCGCGATCACCTGTCGCAGGCGAAGGCCCGTGTAGAAGGCGCTGGCGACGTTGAAGATCAGCGCATTCCGGGTCTGGCCGAAGCGAGACTGGGCCGCATCGGCGCGGGCTTCGGCCAACGAGACACCCCGCTCCAGGCGGCCGCTGGCATAGAGCGGCAGCCTCACCTCGAGGCCATAGTTGAGGATGGTGTTCTCGAAAGGGTTGTCGTTCGGGCGGAAGCCGTGGCGAAAGATGAGCAGCCGCTCACGGCGCGGAAAGACCTCCGTCAGACCGACCGCGTCCAGGCGGGGCCGCAACGCGCCCCGAGCCGCCGCAACGTCTTCGCCGGCGGCGGTGATCTGCGTCTGTTCGGCAGCCAGGTCCGGGTTGCGGTCCAAGGCGACGCCGACCAACGCCTCCAGCGTCCATCCCGACTCGGCGCCTTGAGCAAAGGCCGGGCCGGCCCACGCCAGGCTCGTGCTCAGGACTACGGCGCCGAGCACCGCGAAACGAAACCGCCCCCCGCACGGTCGCATCGATGACACGGACGATCGATCGGCCATGGGAGAACGGTAAGGTTTGACGCAACGTCAAGGTCAAGCCCGCCGCGACCGATCTCCGGACCTGGCTCGCGGCACGGTCATCGAGCGTCGGCCCGTTCCGGATCGTGTCCCGGGGGGTGGTGTAAGAGCGGCGGGGCCAGCCGGTGTCCGGCGGGTTGGGCCGGGTCGCTCGAGCGGCCTGTTGGGGTAGCTTGAGCATGGTATCTTGGCCCACGGGGGCGATGCTTTCCAGGGTCATGGTGCGAGCCCTCTGGACCGTCCATTCGTCGTTCTGTTCCATGAGGAGAGCGCCGATCAGGCGGGTGATGGCGGCCTCGTTGGGGAGTCGGCCTGGCCCATGAGCTTGGCCGGCTTGGGGACCTTGGGGCGGCGCTGGTCGGCGACCTGGCGCCACGGGGGCTTGGTGGCGCGGTATCCTCCCGAGCGAAGGCGGTGGCGACGAAGGCCGAGACGACGTGCCGGCCCTGGCGCCCGGCATGGGCCATGCCCATCGCCGGCACCAGGTCGCCGCCGCTCCGGGTCGAGACGCCCTCGATGTGGGCTTCCTGGAGCACCGCGGTGAGCGCCTTCGCGGCGGTCCTGCGGGGCTCGCGAAAGCCAGGGAAGCTGGCGCCCTTCCGGAGCTTGGGGAACCTCGCTTCGGCGGTTCCGGCCCGGGTCTCCCAGACCCGGACGCGGTAGCCGTTGCGCGGGTTGATCGGCGCCGGCGCCCGCTCGCCATGGCCGGCAAGTCATATCCTATCATCGGTCATCATGGCTCTCCTCGGTTCAGGTCGGTCTCGAGAGCCCAACCCTGGTCCGGGAGCCGCGATGGCCGCCCGCTGTGGATAACCGGCTTGCCGACGCCGGACCCTTGCGGTCGCTTCGGCAAGCCGGTTACCCACAGCGCCGACGCCACTCGCTGGGACGTAACCGAGACGGGCTTTGGGGAAGTGACGCTCCGCCCTCGGCGACGGCCCCGGGCAAGGCACCGACCGGCGCCCGTCCCAGGGCATCGAGCGCGCGGCACGGATCGTAGGCACCGGCGGGTCACCACAAGGACCGGCTTCGGCCCGAATCGCCGTCGAGGAGGCGAGGTGGGAGGCCATGGTGGGCGAGCACCGCCCACAGAGAGTCGGCGAAGACCGCCTCGTCGCCGTTACACCACCCTGCTGGCGCCCGGGATCGTCGAGGCGATCCTCGACGGCCGCCAGCCCGCCGACCTCCTCATGGCCGCGCCGAGGAAGCCGTTACCGGTCGCGTGGGCGGCGCGGCGACATTCCCTTGGCCTTTCGCATGCAGCCGATCCCGGAATCGGCGGCGATAGCCCGAAGGGCGCGCGACCCCTTGACGGCCGATCGACTTGAATTACGCTGTGAGCCGTATCGATCGAGACTCGACCGGAGAATCGCACGATGCGCATCGCTGGCGTCGACCAGGCCATCGGCCACCTTGTCAAATGGGCCGAACGAGAGGATTGGGCGCCCTACCGGGAAGAGGTTTTCGCCAGCCACCTGGCGTGGATCGACGAGCGGTTCGACGTCCGAACCGACGAGCTTGTCGATCGGCTCGGCGATGCCTTCGGCATGCTCTACGGCGTCATCCTCGAGGATTTCTTCACCGCCCGTTTCGGAGACGACGGCGAGTGCAACGTCATCGACGACTATCTGAAGCGTCGGGGCTGGCGCGAGACGGTTCCGGCCAGGCGATATCTCGAAGCGATCCGGGATTCCGTTCTGTCGCTCTACGAGGTCGTCGATCTCGATCCCGGCAAGACCCTGACGGTCCGGGATCTGATCCGGGGCGGCGATCCGGTGACCGTGACGGAGAAGCTGGGCTCACAGACCGCCGCGCGCTGGGACCGCATCGCCGCCCGCCTCGTCACGGTCAACGGCAAGCCTTGGATCACCGGCGGGCTGCTGCTGTTGTCCCATGAGGTGGCGAACCAGATCCTGCCGGTCTTCGAGGACATGGTGAAAACCTTCCGGACCGAGCTTCGCAAGAAAGCCGAACGGCCGGGAGAAGACCCCGAGGTCGATTCCCATGGGATCAGGGCGATGGTGCTGGAAAGCATCGGGCCACGCCTGTTCACCCAGGCGTGGCTGATCGACGCCCTGCGGCATCTCGATGCGCCCCTGCCGGAAATCCGCAACAGCGATGGCGACGAAATCCTCTTCTCGCAGGTGCGCTTTCCGCTCAAGGGGAAGGTCGCGCAGATCGCCGCCATCATCGACGGCATCGAAGGCTTCGTGCGGGATGGGGCGGGCGGCCCGAGTTGGACCTGGCACGGCCAGGGTTCGCCGTCGCGAAGAATGGCCGCGAGCCCGCAGGGCGGCATCACCCTCAAGGCCACGGATGATTCCGCTCGCACCGCCCTTGGCGACGTCGCGATCCGTAACGATGCCGTGCTGCTTGGCACCAATTCCAAGGAGCGCGCGGAGAAGGGCAGAGACCTCCTGGCGGCCCACCTCGGCGATCTGGCGGGTGTCCCGGTGACGACGCATGAGGATTTGGAGAGGCTCCTGGAGCAACCACCGGCGCCGAGAGCGACCGATGAAGGCGAGATCCCGCCCGAGATCGCCGCCCAGGTTCTTCGATCCTACCTGGACGAACATTACCGGCGGACCCTCGACGATCCACTGCCCGCCCTCGACGGCGAGACGCCCCGTCACGCGATCAAGAACAAGAGGGGCCGCGCCCGCGTGATCGAATGGCTGAAATACCTCGAGAACGCCGAATACCGTCGCGCCGCCAGGGACGGGCAGCAACCCTACGACATGACCTGGATGTGGCGGGAACTGAAGCTCGAAGGAGAGCGATGAACCGGTGCTCTTCGGCGCATGGCGCCTGCGAGCCGGACCCTGGGGTTTTCGGGCCCGCCACAGGAGCCGAGAGAGCCTTGGGAAAGGAGGGCTGGCGGAGGGACTGAAACCGGGAGAGAAGCGTCTCCGGGCTCCCGTCGACCGACGAACAAGGAATTTTTATGTCCTCATTCTACCGTCACCTCATTTAATCTTCAGACAGATGTCTCGTACCTGTCCCGAGCCATCGCCACGGATACCTGTGACATACACTTCTGAAAAATATAACGATTTCAATTCTACGTTGTGAACGAACCGTCTTGGAAACTCGCTCCATATACTGCAAGGAAGCGTCTCCAACGGCGTCTCGATAAGGAGTGTATCTCCGCAGTACTTGCTCTTTTTTCGGATGCAGAGATCCACCGCGTGCTCAATGCAGGAAAATACCTCGTCGCTCGAGTACGCCTGCTTCTCGCGACCCATTGCGTTCTTGAACGCTTCATATGGCACATCGTCGGATAGGCCGAGATATGCGCGGGCGATCGCTTTCTCATTCAATTCGGTCATCAGGGCTCGTCTTTCTTGGGCTTGTGCGACGGTGACCTCAATCTCACGCGTGCGACCGTCCTGGCGACAAACAACACAGTCGGGATAAGTGTTACTTAGGGCGAAGCGGATTCGATCTTCCGGGTCAGCATGCAATCTGACGAAGCGGGAGACCGGCGTTACTTCATCTCTGAGTTGTTTCATCGTATTTTTTCCTAACCGATAGTCCTCGGTAGACCTACTGTTGTGGACAAACTTGATTATTTCATCGTACTGTCTCAAAAAGGCCGCCACCGTGGTCCCATTTTTAAGGGTCGCGTAGAAATTGTCTAATGGCATTTGGGGGTTGCCTCGTTCTACGCCAGACCGAGAAAGACGAGGATCGCCCGGTTCAGCCGCACCACATCCGCGTCGCCCAGGCGGCCGATCCGTTCTCCCAATCGCTCCTTTGACACTGTCGTGAGTTTGTCGGCCATCAGCCGAGACACGACGCGCAGGCCGTTTTCTTCGCTCGGGCTGACCGGAATCCGGAATAAGGGTGCCTCCGCCTCGTCCGTGGTGAAGACGCAGATTGTCACGGACGCAGTGGCATCGAAGCGGTCGCCTTGAACGATCACAGCGGGGCGCGGCTTGCCGGCATAGCCGGATCCCGAGACCGTCCAAATCTCGCCGCGCCTCATGCCCGATCGTGGTCCGTAATCGCCTCGATGAAGGCTTGATCCTCGTCGGCATGCGTGCTCTTAGCGACGGCGAGTGACTGGCGGTGCGCCTCGGCACGGAACGCTGGCGTGCGGGTGTCGGGAACCCAAATCTGGATCGGCCTCAGGCCACGCGCGCGCATGCGTTCGCGATACGTCCGTACCTTATCGCGAGAGCCACGCTTCCCGTTCGTTTTGGTCGTCATAAGCACGCCTCCTGATGCGGTTACATGTAACCTAAACAGGATGCCCGGCTCGTGCAAGTCCCTTGGCCACGGCTAGCCGCACCGTACCAACGGAGAAAGTTCCATCCCGGTTTCTCTCGGGTCGGTGGCGGAGGGAGCGGGATTCGAACCCGCGACACCTTTCGGTGAACACGCTTTCCAGGCGTGCGCCTTGAACCGCTCGGCCATCCCTCCGGGGCACCGACGCGCTATATAGCCAAGCTGCGAGGGCGACGCCAGCGGCAGGTGCCAAGGCCGCCGCGAAACTGGCAACGCGCCACCCGCCCACGCGGTGAGTGGACGACAGAGCCGATGCAAGGCGGGCCGACAGCGCCGCCCGTGCGCCCTGGACGCCGATTACCGACCGGGCCATATAGGAGGCGGTGAGCGCGCTGCCCCTTCGGGCGTGCCTCGCGGAACCCTGGGGTCGCCTCGTGCCACGGCCCGGATGCCGAGGCAGGCGCCCGATCGACTGGGGTGGTGGCGGCGACGATGGATTCGCTCAATCCGGTGTTCCTGGCGCGGGCGCAGTTCGCCTTTACGATTGCCTTCCACATCGTCTTTCCCGTGTTCACCATCGGGCTTGCGAGCTATCTCGCGGTGCTCGAGGGCCTCTGGCTCATCACCGGGCGCGCCGTCTATATGGCGATCTTCCGCTATTGGCTGAAGAGCTTCGCCGTCGTCTTCGGCATGGGGGTGGTATCGGGGATCGTCATGACCTATCAGTTCGGCACCAACTGGGCGGTCTTCTCTGACAAGACCGGCCCGGTCCTGGGGCCGTTGCTCGGCTATGAGGTGCTCTCCGCCTTTTTCCTCGAGGCGGGCTTCCTCGGGGTCATGCTCTTCGGCATGAAGCGGGTAGGGCCCCGACTGCACTTTTTCGCGACCCTCATGGTCGCCGCCGGCACGGTGTTCTCGGCCTTCTGGATTCTCGCGGCCAACAGCTGGATGCAGACCCCCGCCGGCTATGCCATCAACGCGCAAGGCCAGTTCGTGCCGGTGGATTGGTGGGCAGTGATCTTCAACCCTTCGTTCCCCTATCGGTTGGTGCACATGGTGCTCGCGGCCTATCTGACGACCGCCTTCGTCGTCGCGGGTGTCGCCGCCTGGCACCTGCTGGGCGAGCGTACCAACCCGGCGGCGCGGGTGATGTTCTCGATGGGCATGTGGATGGCGACCGTGGTTGCGCCCATCCAGATCGTCGCCGGCGATCTGCACGGGCTGAACACCTTGGCCCACCAGCCGGCGAAGATCGCCGCCATCGAGGGCCACTTCGAGACCCGTGCCGGCGCGCCGCTGATCCTCTTCGGCATGCCCGACATGGCCGCCGAGGTCACCCGCTATCCGGTCGCCATCCCCCGCCTCGGCAGCCTCATCCTCACCCACTCCTGGAACGGCGTGGTGAAGGGCCTGAAGGCCTGGCCGGTTCGCGACCGGCCCTATGCGCCGGTCGTGTTCTGGAGCTTTCGGATCATGGTGGGGCTGGGCTTTTTGATGGCGGTCGTCGGCCTCTGGTCTTTGCTGCAGCGGCTGCGCGGCCGCCTCTTCGAGGCCGGCGCTCTGCTCCGCACCAGCCTCGTCATGGCGCCGGCCGGCTTCGTCTGCGTGCTTGCCGGCTGGGTGACCACGGAGGTGGGTCGCCAGCCCTATGCGGTCTATGGCCTCCTGCGCACCGCCGACGCCGCCTCGCCGATCGGGGCACCGGCGGTCTCGGCTTCGCTCGCCGCCTTCGCGGTGGTTTACTTCCTGGTCTTCGGCGCCGGCGTCTTCTACCTCCTGCGGCTAATGGCGCGGGCGCCTGAGGCGGGCGAGCCAGGGCCCGAGGCGGGGGCGCCGGTGCGCGCCGCCGGTATCACCCCGGCCCCGTCGATGACCCCGAGACGCGCCGCCGGCGGGACGGACGAGGCGCCATGACCCTCGATCTTCCCCTCATCTGGGGCGGCCTGATCGCCTTCGCCGTGCTCGCCTATGTGGTGTTCGACGGCTTCGACCTCGGGGTGGGAATCGTCTTTCCCCTGGCGCCCGACGAGGGCCATCGCGACCAGATGATGAACAGCGTCGCCCCGGTGTGGGACGGCAACGAGACCTGGCTGGTGCTCGGCGGCGGCGGACTGATGGCCGCCTTTCCGTTGGCGTACGCAGTGGTCATGCCGGCACTCTATGCGCCCTTGATCGCTATGCTGCTGGGCTTGGTTTTCCGCGGCGTCGCCTTCGAGTTCCGCTGGCGGTCGGCGCGCAAGCGGCTGTGGGATTGGGCCTTCGCCGGCGGCTCGACTGCCGCCGCCTTCGCCCAGGGCGTTGTCCTCGGCGCCTTCGTCCAGGGGATCGCAGTCGAGGGGCGGGCCTATGCCGGCGGCTGGTTCGACTGGCTGAGCCCGTTCAGTGTCCTCACCGGCGTGGCACTGGTGGTCGGCTATGGGCTCTTGGGCGCGACCTGGCTGGTGATGAAGACCGAAGGCGATCTTCAGGACCTGGCGCGGCGGCTCGCCCGCAAGGCCGCGCTCGGCACGCTGGCCCTAATCGCCGTGGTCAGCCTGTGGACGCCGTTCCTCGACCCGGTGTTCATGGCCCGCTGGTTCGCCTGGCCGGCGGCGCTCTACGTCGTTCCGGTGCCGCTTCTGGTTGCCGGCGCGGCCGCTCTCCTGTTGCGCGGCCTGGCCGAGGGGCGCGAGCTGCAGCCCTTCCTCGCGGCGCTGGCGCTCTTCGTCCTCGCCTATATCGGGCTCGCCATCAGCCTCTATCCGCACGTGGTGCCGCCGGCGATCACCCTGTGGCAGGCGGCCGCCCCCGACAGCAGCCTGCGCTTCATGCTGGTGGGCGCGGTGGTGCTGGTGCCGATGATCCTTGCCTACACGGCCTATGCCTATTGGGTGTTCCGCGGCAAGGTCGATCGGTCGGGGGGCTATCACTGATGGCCTCACCGGGCGCCCCGCGGCTGGGCCGCCGATTGGCCTGGTTCGTCGGCCTGTGGGCGGTAGGCGTGTTCCTCGTCGGCGCGGTCGCATTCGCACTCCGCGCTCTCATCGGGGCGTAAGGCCCGTTCAGAGGATGACCGAGACCCGGGCGTCGCCCTCACGCGAGAGCACGTTGACGGCGACGTCGCTGGCGTGGCGGCGGAACAGCAGGTCGAGCCGGGCGTCGCCGAGGCCGAGGTTGCGGATCACGAGCTCGTCGAGGAAGCCCGGCAGGATGGGGTGGCGAAAGCGGACCTCGCCGGCGAGCGCATCGCACTCCATCCCCAGCGCCGCGGCGATCAGGGCGAAGGGTGCGGCGCTCGCCCAGGCCTGGGGGGCGCAGGCCACCGGATAGAGGGTGGGCCCCTGGCCGCGCCGGCGGACGAAGCCGCAGAAGAGCTCGGGCAGCCGCCTCAGGTCCATGTACTGGGCGGCGCCGAACAGGCCCTCGAACACCTGCAAGAGCTCGTGGGTGCGGCCATAGCGCGACAGCCCGGCGGCGATCAGGGCGTTGTCGTGCGGCCACACCGAGCCGTTGTGATAGGACATCGGGTTGAAGCGCGCCTCGCCGGCCCCGAGCGTGCGAATGCCCCAGCCGGTGAACGAGCCGCCCCCGAGCAGGGTCTCGGCGACCCGGGCCGCGCGCTCGGCCCCGGCGATCCCGGCGTAGAGCGCGTGCCCGGCGTTGGAGGCGCGGACCCGGCAGGGCCGCTTGTCGCCGTCGAGCGCCAGCGCATAGGTCCCGAGATCGTCGCACCAGAAGGCGGCCTCGAAGCGCTCGCGGATGCTGTTGGCACGGTGCTCCTCAGTCGCCGCGACGACCGCGAGGTCGAGCGCCCGGGCCATCGCCGCGGCCTCGCGCCGGGCGGCATAGACGTAAGCCTGAACCTCGCACAGCGCGATCGGTCCGCGGGCGTTCGAGCCGTCGGCGTGGAAGACCGAATCCTGGGAATCCTTCCAGCCCTGGTTGACCAGCCCGTGGCCGTCGCGGGCGAGGTACTCGACGAAGCCGTCGCCGTCGCGGTCGCCGAAGGCGTCGATCCAGCCGAGTGCCGCTTCGATGTTGGGCCAGAGCTGGGCGATGGTCTCGATATCGCCGGTGCGCCGGTGATAGGCGCCGGCCAAGAGCACGAACAACGGCGTCGCATCGATGCTGCCGTAGTAGCAGCGAAAGGGCACCTCGCCGAGGCGCGCCATCTCGCCCTTGCGCATCTCGTGGACGATCTTGCCGG
>Ga0114931_10000334_pt1 | contig 55732 bp, 50 predicted proteins | sample 2SBtaG_FD_89579 | JGI IMG/M metagenome (GOLD analysis project Ga0114931, IMG submission 89579) | Deep subsurface microbial communities from Kolumbo volcano to uncover new lineages of life (NeLLi) - 2SBTROV14_V59a metaG | ecosystem: Environmental > Aquatic > Marine > Volcanic | place: Kolumbo... | reverse complement strand
CGTTGTTGGCCAGGATCACGCTGAGCAGTGCCGTGTCCTCTTCCAGGGCCTCGGCCACCCGGTCCAGCGACAGGCGGCCGTCCGCCCCGACCGGCAGCCGGGCGACGCGCGCGGCTCCCGACGTCTCGGCCCGTGCGAGTGGCTCCTCGACCGAGGGGTGCTCGGTCGCGGTCGTGACCACGCGGGCGCCCGGCCGGGCCCCGAGGACGTGGCCGATGACGGTGTTGTTGGCCTCGGTCGCACTGCCCGTGAAGACGAGGCTGCGCGCCTCCGCGTGCAGGAGCGCCGCCACGGTGTCCCGCGACTGCTCGAGGAGCCGACGCGCCGTCGCCCCTTCGCGATGCGTGCTGGACGGGTTGCCGTGGTGCTCGCGGAGCACCCCGGTCATGGCCTCCACCACCTCGGCGCGCAGCGGCGTCGTCGCATTGTGGTCGAAGTAGATCCGCATGCTGCGGAACGAGGCTACGAACCGCCCTCTTCCGGGTCAACGGCGAGACCCAGCCCCTCGACCAGATCGCGCAGGTTTCGGGCCTCGCTCGCCAGCGCCGCGTTCTTGTCGACCTCGTCGAGCACGCCGGCCACCTCCCGGGCCACGTCCGTGCACGCGAGGGCCACGTCGCGGGGGCCGCGCAGGGCGGCCAGCACGTCGGCGACGCGGATCTGCTCGGTCGGCCGGGCCACCTGGACCGCGACCGGGGGGTCTCCGCAAGGCTGCAGGATCCCGGCCGCCTGGAGCTCGGTCAGGACCTCCCGCACGGTCCGCAGCGGCACGTTCAGCGCATCCGAGAGCCGATCGGCGCTCCAGGGCAGCGCTCCGTCGCGGAACGCCCGGGCGCACTCGAGCGCGATCGCGAGCCCGATCGACTCGCGCGCGGCCGCCCCCGCCGGCGCCCCCTGCACCTCGCGCCGATAGAGCGAGAGCGTCTGGCTCGCGTAGGCGACCTCGGCCCCGAAGAGCACCACGGCCCACGAGAAATAGATCCAGACGAGCAGCAGGCCGGCCACCGCCAACGACCCGAGCACCGCGTGGTACCGGGCCGACGCGCGGACGAATTCCACGTATCCGACCTGGGCCAGCGTGAAGAGCGCCGCCGCCACCGTGCCGCCGATCAGGGCGGAGCGCAGGCGAACCGTCGTGTTCGGCAGGAACCAGTAGAGGAAAGAGAACGCCAGCACGAACAGCAGCACCGGCGCGTACTGGAGCCCCGTCGCATACGCCTGCTCGATCCCGGGCAGGTTCAGGAACTCCTGCACCACGGTCTCGCTCGCGAGGCTGACGCGCAGCGGCAGCGCGATGCCCATCAGCACCGGCGCCACGATCAGCACGGCCAGGTAGTCGGGCAGGCGGCGCGACCACGGGCGCTGCTCGGCCACGCCCCAGACCGCGTTGAGGGCCTTCTCGACGTTTCCGATCCCCCACACGGTCGTCGCGAGCAGGACGGCGCCTCCCACGGCGCCTAGCGTGCCGAACTGGAAGTCCGCCAGCGTCGCCAGGATCTCGCCGCGGATCTCGTCCGGCACCACGCCCGCGAACTGATCGAAGAGTTCGAGCACGATCTGCTGGTCGGCGCCGAACGCGTTCAGGGCGGAGACCACGATCGCCAGCAGCGGCACCAGCGCGAACAACGTGAGGTAGGTCAACGAGTGCGCCCGCAGCAGGAGCTGGTCGCGGACGAAGCCCTCGCTGATCACGATGGCCAGTTGCACCATCGAACGCAGCCAGCCGAGCGGCGCCGGCCGGAGCGGCTCGTTGCTCCACAGGTTCTCGGCGACGAAGCGCCGAACGCTTGCGAGTGATTCCTGCGAGACGCGACTCCCTGTTGCTGGACGATGCTAGCGACCGCCCGCTGGCCCACTCGATGCCGCCGGCCCCGGACACTGTTTCGGCCGATCGCGGACTTCGAGTGAATCCCGGATCCGGGACCACGTCACGGGGCCGATCCCCCGCACCCGGCGAACGTCCGCGGCTGCGCAGAACGGCCGCGCGGCCACGATCGCCGCCGCGCGGCCAGGCCCGATCCCGGGCAGCACGCGGAGCGCCTCGACCGGTGCCCGGTTCGGGTCCAGGCGGCCGCCCCACAGCAGGCGCTCGACCCCCTCGCCCACGGGCCGGGGCGGGTGCGGCACCCGTGCGGTCGGAAACACGGCCCACAGCCATCCGGCGCATAGCATCGCGAGGGCGGCCCGGGCCGCCCGTTCATCGCGCACCGTCGTCTCCACGGGACCGGAGGGGGAGGCGTGCTCAGCCCTCCGCGCGCGGCCCCTCGGCGCCGTCCTCGACGAAGGCCTGGTGAAGCGCGCGCACGGCCAGTTCGGTGTACTTCTCTTCGATCACCACCGAGATCTTGATCTCGCTGGTGCCGATCATCTGGATGTTGATGCCCTCGTCCGCGAGGACGCGGAACATCTTCGCCGCAACCCCGGCGTGGTCCAGCATCCCGAGCCCCACGATCGAGACCTTGGCGATCTCGTCGTCGCCCTCGACCGCGATGTCGCCGAGATCCTCCCGCAGCCCACCCGCGATCTCCAACGCCTTCGCGTAGTCGGCGCGCGGCACCGTGAACGTCATGTCCGTCGAGCCGTCGTGCGACACGTTCTGCACGATCATGTCGACCACGATCCCGGCCTCCGACAGCGGGCCGAAGACCTTGCCCGCCATCCCGGGGGTGTCCTTCACGTCGGCCAGGCGCACCTTCGCCTCGTTCCGGTTGTAGGTCACGCCGGAAACGACCAGCTGCTCCATCACGTCCTCCTCGGAACAACCCAGGTGCCCTCGCCGTCGTGGAAGGACGAGCGCACGTGGATGGGCATGTCGTACCGCATTGCAAACTTCACCGAGCGGATCTGCAGCACCTTCGAACCCAGGCTCGCCAGTTCGAGCATCTCCTCGTACGAGATGCGATCCAGCTTCCGGGCGGCCGGCACCAGGTTCGGATCGGTCGTGAAGACGCCGTCCACGTCGGTGTAGATCTCGCACGCGTCGGCACCGAGGGCGCACGCCACCGCGACCGCAGACGTGTCCGAACCGCCGCGTCCCAGCGTCGTCAGGTTGCCGTCTGCGTCGATGCCCTGGAAGCCGGCGAGGACGGCCACCGCGTCGCGATCGAGCACCTTCCGGATGCGGTCGGTCTCGATGTGCTCGATCCGCGCGCGGCTGTGCGCGGAATCGGTGCGCATCCCCATCTGGGCCCCGGTGAAGCTCACGGCGTCGTGGCCCAGGGCGTGGATCGCCATCGCCAGCAGGGCGATGGTCTTCTGCTCTCCGGTGGAGACGAGCACGTCGTATTCGCGGTCGCTGCGCGATGCGCCGCCCAGCGCTTCGGCCAACGCGACCAGTTGGTTCGTCTCGCCCGACATCGCCGACACGATCGCGGCCACCTGATGGCCCGCGTCCTTCGTCGCGACCACGCGCCGTGCGACGTTCTGGATCCGCTCGATGTCGCCCACGCTGGTACCGCCGAACTTCTGGACGATCAGGGACATGTGTTTCTCCAGCGTCCGAGCACGCGCTCGGCCGCACTTCCGGGGCCGGCCACGGGCCGGGCGCGAATCGTTCGCTCCAAGGGGTCCCGGCCCACCGCGCGCTCGATCGTGACGTCGAGGCGGTCGGCCGGCAGGTCCCGCGGAAAGCGATCCGCCCATTCGGCGAGCAGCAACGTACCGGGTGCCAGCCAATCCGCGAGTCCCGCCATTTCGAGTTCCCGCGGGTCCGCCACCCGGTAGAAGTCCGCGTGGACCAGGCGCTCCAGCGCGCGGCCCTCTGGCACCGGCAGCTCGCCCGCAATCACGAACGTGGGACTCGCGAGCAGCATAGGATCGAGCCCCAGCCCCTCGGCCAGTCCCTTGGCGAACTCGGTCTTGCCGGCACCAAGCGGGCCGACCAGACCCACGACCCCGCCGCGCCCATCGAATGCGGCTCCGAGCGCCCTCGCGAGCGCCCGCGTCTCAGCCGGGCTCCGGGAAGTCCAGCAGCACATCGGCGGCTCCGAAGGGTTCCGGCACCGGCGTCCCACGCAGCGCCTCCAGGGTCTCGGGCACCGCGGCCGCGACCTCGCTGGCGAGGACGCCCGCGGCGCCGCGGCGGGCCGCCAACGCATCGGCCGCGGCCCCGTGGACGAAGGCCGCGAGGGCCGCCCCCTCGAACGCCGGAAGTCCCTGGGCCAGGAATCCGGCCACCATCCCGGCCAACACGTCTCCACTGCCGCCGGCGCCCAGCAGTGGCCCCCCGGTCGGGTTCACCAGCGCGCGGCCATCGGGCGTGGCCGTCACGGTACCGGCGCCCTTCAGGACCACCACGGCCCCGGTCGCTTCGGCGAGCGCCAGCGCGGCCCCGACGCGGTCCCGGTTCAGTTCGGCAGCTGGTCTCCCCGCCAGCCGCGCACCCTCGCCCGGATGGGGCGTCAGCACGGTCTCGGCCGCTCGTCCACGCAGGGCGGCCGGCTCGTCCGAGAACGCCACGACCGCGTCGGCATCGAGCACGAGCGGCAGCGCCACGTCCAGCGCGACCTCGCGCACGGCCCGCGCCGTCTCGTCGCCACGGCCGAGGCCCGGCCCCATCGCGACGACGCTTCGCCCCGCCGCGAGCTCCAGGACGATCTTCTCCCCGCCGCGGCCCATCGCGCCGTCCGGGGATTCGGGAAGCGGCACCGTCATGGCCTCGGTGCACTTTCCCGCCAGGATCGCCTGCGATCCCTCGGGGCACGCCAGCGTGACGAGACCCGCGCCCGAGCGATGCGCACCGGCGACCGCGAGCGCGGCCGCGCCGGTCTTGCCCCGGCTCCCGGCCACCAGCAACACGTGGCCGAAGGTCCCCTTGTGGCCGGCCGCGGGCCGGTCGGGCAGCAGCCGCCCGACGGTGGCCCGCGTCCAGAGGCCGACTGCGGGAATCACGGTCGGCGTCTCGTCGGCGATCCCGATCCGGGCCACGCGCACGCGGCCGGCCAGGCTCCGGCCGGGTTCCAGCGCGAGACCGCGCTTCGGCAGCCCGAGCGCGACCGTGACGTCGGCCTCCACCGCTTCGCCCAGGATCTGTCCGGTGTCGGCGTCGAGTCCCGAGGGCAGGTCGACCGCCACCACCCGCGCGCCCGCCGCGCGCGCCTGTGCGATCCAGCGCACCGCGGCGGCTGCGCGCCCCTCGAGATCCCGGGAGAGCCCGGTCCCGAACAAGGCGTCGACCACCACGTTGGATTCGGCCGGTGCCGGCGCCCGGTGCCGGGGCTCGATGCCAAGGTGCACCAACCGCGCGCGGTTCGCGGCCGCGTCGCCACCCGGACGCGGCGGGTCCCCGACCTGCCACACGCAGACCGGGACATCGAGCAGGTGCAGGTGCCGGGCCACCACGAGCCCGTCGCCGCCGTTGTTGCCGGAGCCCACGACCACGCAGACGGCGCCGCGGCCCGCGCGCGCGGCGAGCACTTCCCGGACGCACGCGCGTCCCGCCGACTCCATCAGCAGTTCGCCCGGGACCCCGAGCGCGTCGATCGTGTGACGATCGAGCGCGCGCATCTCGGCGGCCGAGACCAGGGGCCAGTGCGGGCTGCGCATGTGGGACCCTCCGCGGACGCGGACGCTAACCCACCACGGCGCGCAGATCGCGCGTGGTCCGGTCCACGCCGAGCAGGAGAGAGCGACCGACCCAGGCGCGGCCCACGACGACCCGGTCTGCAATCGGGGCCGCCGCGAGGACGGCCGGAAGCTGGCGCTCGTCGAGCCGTCCGCCCACGCCGACCCGCATGCCCAGCTTGGCCGCGAAGCGCGCGGCGTCGCCGAGTGCGGTCAGTGCTTCCGCCCGCTCGCGAGGCGGCAGATCGACCAGGGCACCGGTGTAGAACTCGACCGCACCGGCATCGACCGCGTGCGCCCCCTTCACCGCGTCGAGGTCCGGCCCCACCGACACGGCCACCTCGATCCCGGCCTCCTCGAGGGTCCGCACCACGGGCGACACCGCATCCCCCCACGCGCTGAATTCGAGCGGAGCCGAGCGGCGTCCGTCGCGCGGAGCCGAGGCGAGCAGGACCCGTTCGGGCCGCGCCTCGAGCGCGGACTTCACCAGTGCCGGGATCGGGGGCATGCGCAGTTCGAGCCCGCGCGTCACGCGGGCCGTGTCGCGGAGATCGGCCTCCGAAACCGGGTGCAATTCTTCGCACAGCGTCAGGCGGACGCCGGCCGCCCCGGCCAGGTCCGCGAGCGAGGCCAGGCGCGGCAGATCGAAGCCGGCCGTTCCGGCCGCCTCGCGGAGATCGGCCGCCGCATCGAGTCCCACCACCAGTCTTCGCGTCACGTTGCCGCTCCCAGTTCGCGCACGAGGTCGTCGGCCAGTTCCCGGGCCATTTCATGGACGCGTCGCTCGTCTTCGCCTTCGACCATCACGCGGGCCTTCGCCTCCGTGCCCGAGTAGCGGATCAAGACGCGGCCCCGGTCGCCGAGTTCGCGCTCCACCGCGGCGAGCCGCCGCTGGAAGGCGACGAGCTCGTCGATCGGACGCCGCACGCTGACCCCCACGTTCACGAGGACCTGGGGGAAACGTTCCATGCAGTCGGCGAGTTCCGATAGAGGCCGCTCCTTGCGCTTCATGATCGCGAGGACCTGCAGCCCGGTGAGCAGACCATCTCCGGTCGTGTTGTGCTCGAGGAACACGATGTGGCCCGACTGTTCTCCGCCGAGGACGTACCCGCCGCGGCGCATCTCTTCGACGACATAACGATCACCGACCCGGGTCCGGATCAGGTCGACGCCGAGTTCCCCCAGCGCGCGTTCGAGCCCGAGATTGCTCATCACCGTCGCGACCACGGCGCCGCCGCGGAGGGCCTGGCGCTCGACGAGGTCCCGCGCACAGAGCGCGAGCAACGCATCGCCGTCGACGACCTCGCCCTTCTCCGAGATCAGCAGTACGCGGTCGGCGTCGCCGTCCACCGCGATGCCGACGTCCGCGCGCACCTCGCGCACCTTGGCCGCCATCCGCTCGGGATGCAGCGAACCGCAGTCGAGGTTGATGTTCATGCCGTCGGGCTCGACGCCCATCGCGATGACCTCGGCCCCGAGCTCCGCGAGCACGGTCGGTCCCACCTTGTAGGCGGCGCCGTTCGCGCAATCGAGCACGACGCGCAGGCCCTCCAGATCGAGGTCGAGCGGGAACGTCTTCTTCAGGAAGACCACGTAGCGGCCCTCGGCATCCTCGATGCGGCGGGCCCGGCCGATCGCCTCGGGACTCGCCCGCAGGCCCTCGAGATCGCCCGAGAGGATGAGCTGTTCGATCTGGTCCTCCACCGCGTCGGGCAGCTTGAACCCGTCGTGGGCGAAGAACTTGATGCCGTTGTCCTGGTACGGATTGTGGCTCGCCGAGATCATCACGCCGGCGTCGCAGCGCATGTCGGTCGTCAGGAATGCCATCGCCGGGGTCGGCATCGGCCCGACCTGGATCACGTTCACGCCCATCGAGCTGATCCCGGCCGCCAGCGCGTCTTCGAACATGTAGCCCGAGAGCCGCGTATCCTTGCCGATCAGGATGCGATGCATCCCGCTGCCGCCGCGGAACACGTGCGCCACGGCCTGCCCCAGCGCGAGCGCGACCTCGGCCGTCATCGGGTAGACGTTGGCCGTCCCCCGCACCCCGTCGGTGCCGAACAGTCGTCCTTGCGTCACCGCTTCTTCCCCTCTGCCTGGCTCGCGGCCAGTTCGTCGGGCGGAATGGGCTCGATGTCGATCCGCACCTCGATCTCCTCGATGCCGTCGAGCCACACGTGGCGGCCCCCTTGCACCAGCTTCACGCGGCGCTGGATCGGTGCCCGTGCGCCGCTGATGTCCAGCTTCTCGGTCGGGACCTCCTTCAACCCGAGGACTTCCGTCCGCGCGCCCGTGACCGTGGCGCGCTCGGGCGACAGCGTGGTGGATACGACGCGGAACCCCTCGGCCGGCTCCCCCGTGACGTCGAGCCGGATCGCGACGGAACGCGTCTGCTTCTCCTCCAGCACGAAGTCGATGGACAGCGGAGCGCGACTCACCACGTCGGCCCCGCGCGGGAGGCTGCCGGCGAGCGTGGTCACGTCGACCTCGTGGTGGTTGCGTCCGGGCTCGGCGGACGAGAGGTCGGCGACGTAGACGAGATCCGTGGCCGTCAGGCTCGCGAGCCCCGCGCGGCTTCCGCGCACCCGGATGTTCACGCGGTCGTAGTCCTGGCTGATCACGACGAGCTCCTCGGGCACACCCGTCGTCTCGACGGGCACGTCGAACGGGCGCTCCACCGGCGAGGTGCTGTTCGCGACCGTCCAGAGCATCACGGCGCTCAGGAGCGAGAAGATCCAGTAGCGGACGTGACGAAACCCCCTCACGACGGCCCCGCACCTTCCGCGACGACGCGGTCGCCCGGCGTGCCGTGCTCGTCCGGGTCGTCTTCCTCCTCCTCGGGCTCGACGTCGTCTTCGCCGGGCCCGCGGGAGAGGTAGTCGCGCAACGTGACGCGGAGCTCGGGGGCATCGAGGTCCTGGGCCATCTCGCCCCCCATCACCGCGGAGATGGCCCCGGTCTCCTCGGACACCACCACCACCACCGCGTCGGTCAACTCGCTGACGCCGACCGCGGCGCGGTGTCGCGTCCCGAGGCCCTCGGGCAGATCCGTCCGCAGCGTGAGCGGAAGGATCGCCCCCGCCCGCGCGAGCCGGCCGTGCTGCACCAGCACCGCGCCGTCGTGCAGGGGCGATGCCGGCATGAAGAGCGCGACGAGCAGCTCCTTCGACGGCAGCGCGTCGATCTCGGCGCCGCCCTGGACGTGGTCGTCGAGCGCGGATTCGCGCTCGATCACGATCAGCGCGCCCACCCGCCGCTGCTGCAGCGTCTGGCACGCGCGCACCACTTCCTCGAGCAGCTCGGATTCCTGACGCTCGGTGAGCCGTGGCACGAAGCCGCGCCCGAGCCGCGCCAGGGCTCGTCGGATGTCGTCGGCGAACAGGATCGCGAGGATCACGGGGAAGTAGGCGAAGAAGTTGTCGAAGATCCAGGTCAGCGTCTGGAACTCGACCGCACCCGCGAGGCCCCGGAGCGCCACCAGGGCCGATACGCCGACCAGGACCTGGGTGGCGCGGGTCCCGCGCACCAGGATCAACAACGCGTAGATCACCGTCGCGACGACCAGGATCTCGATCGTGTCGCGCACCGGATTGTAGTTCTCGGCCAGGAACGCCAGGATGTCCTGGAGTTGCGAGTCCGCGAGCTCGATCACGTACTGGATCACGCCGTGGGTCTCCGCGCTGCGCGCAAGGCCAGGGCGACCTGGCACGCCCGGCGCGCGCCCGCGACGTCGTGGACCCGGATCGCGTCGGCGCCGCCGAAGACGGCCACGCCGCTGGCCACGTGGCCGGCCAGATCGCGTTGCTGGACCGGATCGCCCGTGAGCGTACCCAGGAAGGACTTGCGCGAGACCCCGACCCAGACCGGGCGGCCGACGCGCGTCCGCAACGCCTGGAGGTTCGCTAGCAGCGCCAGGTTCTCGGGTAGCCCCTTGCCGAAACCGATGCCCGGGTCGACCGCAATCCGCTCCCGCGCAACGCCGGCCGCGCCGGCACGCGCGACCGCGGCCTCCAGTTCGCCGGCGACTTAGGACACGACGTCGCCGAAGGCGACCTCGTCCTGCATCCGGTCGGGCGTCGCGCGCGCGTGGCCGATCACGAGGTCGGCGCCGCGACCGGCCACCAGCGCGAACATCCGCTCATCGAAGGTCCCGCCGGAGACGTCGTTGACGATGCGGGCGCCCGCGTCGAGCGCGGCCTCCGCGACGTCGGCCTTTCGGCTGTCGATCGAGACCGGAAGCTCGAACTCCTTCGCGATCGCCTCCACGACGCGGGCCGTGCGGTCGATCTCGACAGCCGCCGGGACCTCGCGTGCGCCGGGACGCGTCGATTCCCCACCCACGTCCAACACGTGCGCGCCGGCCTCCACCATCGCCCGGGCCGCAGCGACGACCGCGGCCGACTCGATGCCGTTCCCCACGCCGACGAAACGGCCCCCGTCGGAGAACGAGTCCGGTGTCACGTTCAGGACGCCGACGATCGTCACGCGCTCGGGCGGGAAGATCGAGGGTTCCATCGTAGTCCTCTTCTGGGGGAAGGTGGCGGGAGGCGGGTCGCGTCAGCCCGGGATCGGTTCCGGGTCGGGGAGGTCGTGGTCCGGAACTTCGGGGTCGTCGTCGGGGGCGGTCTCGACGCGGGCTGTCGGGGGCTCTTCGATCTCGATGGGCGGCAGCGGCGGCAGCGTCTCGCCCGCGATCAGCAGGTCGATCTCCTTGCCCTCGAGCGTCTCGCGCTCGAGCAGGGCTTCGGCGATCGCGTCCAGGACCGGGCGGCGCTCGACCAGCATCTGCTTGGCCTCTTCGTAGAGACCGCGGAGCATGCCCTTGATCTCCTCGTCGATCTCCTGGGCGGTCTGCTCGCTGTAGTGCTGCTTGGCCGCGAAATCGCGTCCCAGGAACACGTCGGTGTTGCCGTCGTCGAACGAGACCGGACCGACCTTGTCGCTCATGCCGTAGCGGCAGACCATGTCCCGGGCCATGCCCGTGGCCTGCTGCAGGTCGTTCGCCGCGCCCGTGGAGAAGTGGTCGAACACGATCTCCTCGGCCGCACGCCCGCCCATCGCGTACTTGATGTTGGCCAGCATCTGGCCGCGCTTCCAGCTGAGGCGATCCTCGATCGGCAGCGTCTGCGTCAGACCGAGGGCCATGCCGCGCGGAATGATCGTGACCTTGTGCACCGGGTCGCAGCCCTCCGACAGTGCGGCGACCAGCGCGTGGCCGGCCTCGTGGAACGCGGTGCTGCGCTTCTCCTCGTCGCTCATGATCATCGAGCGCCGTTCGGCGCCCATGATGACCTTGTCCTTGGCGTGCTCGAAGTCGACCATCCCGACGCGGTTCGCTTCACGCCGGGCCGCGAGCAGGGCCGCTTCGTTCACCAGGTTCTGGAGATCCGCGCCGACGAAGCCGGGCGTGCCGCGGGCGATCACGTCGAGGTCGACGTCGTCCGAGAGCGGAACCCGGCGGGTGTGGACCCGCAGGACCGCAACCCGGCCGCGGAGGTCCGGACGCGGCACCACGACGCGGCGATCGAAGCGTCCGGGACGCAGCAGCGCGGGGTCCAGCACGTCGGGCCGGTTGGTGGCCGCGATCAGGATGACGCCCTCGTTCGATTCGAAGCCATCCATCTCGACGAGCAACTGGTTGAGCGTCTGCTCCCGCTCGTCGTGGCCGCCGCCGAGTCCGGCGCCGCGATGGCGGCCCACCGCATCGATCTCGTCGATGAAGATGATGCAGGGTGCGTTCTTCTTGCCCTGCTGGAACAGGTCGCGCACCCGCGACGCCCCGACGCCGACGAACATTTCGACGAAGTCCGAACCCGAGATCGAGAAGAACGGCACGCCGGCCTCGCCCGCGACGGCCTTCGCCAGCAGCGTCTTGCCGGTTCCGGGCGGGCCCACCAGCAGCACCCCCTTCGGGATGCGGCCGCCAAGCCGCGTGAACTTCTTCGGATCGCGCAGGAAGGCGATGATCTCCTCGAGCTCCGCCTTGCTCTCCTCGACTCCGGCCACGTCCTCGAACGTGATGCGTTGCTGGCTCTCGGTCAGGAGCCGGGCCCGGCTCTTGCCGAAGCTCATGGCCTTGCCGCCGCCCGACTGCATCTGCCGGATCACGAAGAACCAGAGCCCGATCAGGATGATGAAGGGCACCCACCAGAGCACCATCTGCTGCCAGATGGAGGCCTCCCGGCGGGGAAGCGTCTGGATGCGGACGTCGGGAGAGCGCTTGCGGAGATCCTCGAGCTCGCTGGAAACCTGGGCGTAGAAGAGCTGGGGGACGTAGCTCTCGAACTTCTCGCCGTCGGTGGACTCGCCACTGATCTGGCCCTCTTCGAGCGTGATCGACTGGATCCGGTTCGTCTCGATCCAGGTGATCAGCTCGTCGTAGGGGATCTGCCGCGGGGCCTCGTCGCCCTGGCGCATGAGGCTGACGACGAGCAGCATCATCACGATCAACACGACCCAGACGGCCATGTTCTTGAACACCTGCTGGTTCACAAAGACTCCTGTGGGGGACGCGCCCAGCCGGAGACCGCGTTCCGGGGGCCGGATCGGGGCGCTTCCGAGCCGCCGAGCCCGCTGCCGGCGAACGGAATTCCGCTGGAGTGGATGGACGTTAGCAATTGGTCGGGCGCTCGCCGGAGGGTGCCGCGGAGGCCGCTGCGGGTCCCTCGAGCCAGAACGCGTCCGCATCCCGGCGCAGGCGCCGCCCACCCGGGAGTTCGATGCGGGTGCCCGGCCGTGCGGTCCGCAACGCGTCCAGGATCCGCAACACGTGCACCCGCGTCACGTCGCGCCCGCCCCCGACCGCGCGCAGAGCGTGCCGCGCCAGGCGCCGGCCCAGGCCCTCGGCAATGCCGGTCCATCCCTCGGCGGAGATCCGTAGGGGTCCCCCCTCTCCCCGGGGCCGGGAGAAGCGCACTGCGGCTTCGGCTTCGACGACGGTTTCGATCCACGCGATGTCCCTGCGTTGCACTTCGGCGAGGTCGGCCACCGCCCTGAGCCAATTCGGGTTCAGCGACGCGGCGATCCGGGCCCAACCTGCGCTGCGGAGTCGTCCCCGTGCGTACGCGGGGTCGCGGTTGGATGGGTCCTCACGCCAGTGCAGACCCCGCCCGGCCGCGGTCCGTTCGATCTCGGCGCGGGAGACGCCGAGCAACGGGCGCACGATCCGCCCGTCGGGGCTGCGCTCGGGAATGCCGCCGAGGCTCTCGGGACCGGCGCCGCGGAAGAGCCGCATCACCACGGTCTCGGCCTGGTCGTCGAGCGTGTGCGCGGTAGCGATCAGGTCGCAACCGGCTTCTTCCGCCATCTCGCCCAGCGCGTCGTAGCGCAGGCGGCGCGCGGCTTCCTGGAGCGTCGGCCGGGACTGGCTCGTGCCGCCCTTGCGCAGCGCGCCGGGTGCGATGTGGCGCAGGTGGAAGGCGAGGCTCCGCGCCTCCGCGAGCGCGCGGACGTGGGCGGCGTCAGCGTCGGCACCGTCGCCGCGCAGACCGTGGTGGACGTGGCCGACGGCCAGGCCCTTGGGCGCCCCGCGGCGCAGGCGCGCCAGCACATCGAGCAGCACGGTGGAATCGATGCCGCCCGAGGCCGCCACGAGGACCCGCCGACCCGCCATTCCCAGGGCCTCACAGGCAGCGGCGACGCGGCGATCGATCGTGGACATGGGGCGGCGGCGCGCTACTCGAGCGCGCTGGCGGCTCCGATCAGCACCCGCGTTCCGTCCTCCTTCTCGACCCAGACGTCGCAGTGCACGCGGACCTGTACGCCCTCCTTGACGCGTTCGCGCACCTTGGCGTACGCCGTGAGCGTCTCGTCGACCCAGACGACGTTGGTCAGCTTGAGCGACATCTTGCCGCCCTGGACGAAGCCCATGCCGAACGCGTCCTGCATGACCTCGGCCACGAAGCACGTGGTCATCATCCCCTGCACGACGATGTTGGGAAAGCCCAGCTTCTCGGCCTGTTCCTTGTCGGTGTGATAGTTGCGACCCGGGCCCGAGAACATCCAGCATCGGCGTTTGTCGATGGTCTTCGTGACGGGCGCGAGGTCCGGCCCGGTCGCGGTCGGGAACGGGGGGCGGGGTTCCTTGCGCCGCGCGGTGCCGCCGTCCACGACATAACCGTCGCCCTGCTCCTCCTTCGGCGGCAGGAAGCTCTGGTAGGTGCGGCCGCGGACCAGCAACTGCCCCGTCTCCGCGTCCGTCACGTCGGTCTCGTTCACCACATAGTCGCGGCCGCGCTTGTGGTAGCGCTCGATGATGGTGGAGCGCGTCCGGATCCTGGATCCGACCGGAATGGGCGTGAACAGGTCCCAGTCCTGCTGGGCGTGGAGGTTCCCGAACAGGTTCTTCAGGTACCACTGGCCGACGAACGCGTAGCATTCGGAATGGTGCAGGAGCGGGGGTGCCACCTTCTGGTAGAGGTCGGAGTGGTCGTCCAACGCGTCGGCGTAGAAATCGACGACCTCGCGGGTCACCTCGTACTCGTTGCTCCCGCAGTGGCGGCCGACGAAGGCGGGCTCTCCCATCAGGTTCATCGGGTTCTCCTCGGTGCGTCCCCGCAAGGGTAGCGGCTCCTGACGCGCCCCGAGTGGCCGGGTAGCCTCCCGGGCCGTGCGATCGCCCGACCACAACGTCGCCCGCTGGAACCAGCGCCACGCCGAGGAGGAGCCGGAGCGCGAGGCCGTCGTCGATGCCGAGCACCGGCTCGACCGGGCCGCGTTCGAGGAGCGCTGCGCGCGTGCCGCCGGTGCCCTCGCGGCCCGGGGTGTGGCAGAAGGCGATCGCGTCGCGTTCCTGCTCGGAAACCGCAGCGCGGCGCTCGAGATCGTGTTCGGCGCCGCCCGCCTCGGCGCGATCGCGGTCCCGATCAACGTCCGACTGGCAGCCCCCGAGATCGCGCAGCAGATCGACGATTGCCGACCCGGCTGGTTGTTCCACGAAGCCGCACTCGATGACGTCGTGCAGCGGACCGCCGCGGCGGCCCGCCACCCCTTCGAATCCCTGCGCGTCGGCGGGCCCCGCGACCGCTACGAGGCGTTCCTGGTCTCCGCGCCGGACCGCCCGCCGGTTGCGGCCGTGACGCCCGACCACCCGATGCTGCTGATGTACACCTCCGGCACGACCGGCGTCCCGAAGGGTGCGCTGCTGCCGCACCGCAAGACCCTGACCAACAGCCGGAACGCAGAGGCCTTCTTCGGCACGACGCGGGACGACCGCGTGCTCACGGTCGTCCCGCTGTTCCATTCGTTCGGGCTGAAGATCCTGGCGATCCCGGCGCTCTATTGCGGCGCCACCGTGGTGCTCCAGCCGCGCTTCGACGCACACGCGATGTGGCGGGCCACCGAGCGCGAGCGCATCACCTATTTCGGCGGGGTCCCGACGATGTTCGCGCCACTGCTCGAGGCCCTCGACGCAGACGCGCCCGACACCTCGTCCCTGCGCTTCCTGTTCACCGCGGGGGCCGCGATCCCGGTGGAGACGATCCACGCGTTCGCAGAGCGCGGGATCCGGCTGCAGCAGGGCTTCGGCCAGACGGAGACCTCGATCCTCTGCTGCCTCGATGCGGAAGATGCGGTGCGGAAGGCCGGCAGCGTCGGCCGGCCCGTCCGGTACGGCGAGGTCGCGGTGGTCCGGGTCGACACGCTCGCGCGCGACCCGAAGGACTGGGAGACCTGCGCACCCGGGGAGACCGGCGAGATCGTGGTGCGCGGCGACCAGAACATGCTGGGCTACTGGGATCGCCCCGAAGCGACCGCCGAGACGCTGCGCGACGGCTGGCTGCGCACCGGCGACCTCGCGACGACGGACGAGGAGGGCTTCGTGACCCTGACCGGGCGGGCGCGGGACATGATCCTCTCGGGCGGCGAGAACGTGTACCCGCGCCAGGTGGAGGCGGTCTTCGAGACCCACCCCGCGATCCGCGAGATCGCGGTCGTCGGCATCCCGGACGAACGCTGGGGCGAGGTCGGCCGCGCCTACGTGGTGATGGCCCCGAGCAGACACCTCGACGCCGACGCGCTCCGACGCTGGGGCCGAGAGCGCCTCGCGGCCTTCAAGGTGCCGCGCGAGTTCGTCCCGGTGCCCGGGCTGCCCCGGACCGCGACGGGAAAGGTGCAGAAGTTCCTGCTGGGCGGCGACGCCGCGTAGCCGCTCCGCGACGCCCGCATCCCTGACGCGGCGACCCGGCCGCGCTGGACGCGGGTTCGGATCGCACGGGCGGGTGGTGGCGGTGCGCAGACTCGAACTGCGGACCTACGGCTTATGAAACCGTCGCTCTAACCGGCTGAGCTACACCGCCAGATGACACGCCGCACCCCGAAGGGCCCGAGCGGGGCGGGAACGTAGCGAACGAGAGGGAGGGCGCCGCGCCCGGCGATCGCGGCTCGCCTACTCCGCGCTGAGGTCCCGGCTCTCGTACACCTGGGCCTCGAGTGCCTCGACCCGGCGCTGCAGGGCTTCGATCTCGTCACGATCGGCGGCCGCCCCCGCACGCGGCGCGCCGGCGACATCGACGTCGGCCACCGGGCCGGCATGCAAGTGCGCGGCGACCCGCTCGGCCACGTTGGAAAGACGCGGGATGATCTCGTCGAGACTCCCCGACTGGACGAAGACCGAACGCGCGCCGGCGCCGCCCTCCCCATCCACCGGCACGCAGCGCAGGTCGAGGCTGGCCCCGCTGCCGAACCGCGTGAACGAGCCGAAGAGCACCCAGTCGGCTCCGACGCTGCGCCCGCGGGCGCGCGCGGCCTCGACCTCGTTGGTCGCCGCGGCCGCGTCGTCGACGCGGATCACGCCCACGCCCGCGTGCTGGCCGAGGCGCGAGGCGAGCATGTCGGCGAGGCCGTCCTGGAGGTACGCCTGCTGGTCCATCGCGTGTACCACGACGGGCAACACCGCGACCCGGGTCGCCTGCGCGCTGGCGGGCGCGGCGAGGAGCAGTGCGAAGAGAGGAACGAGATGGAACGGACGAGCCGATCGAGGCATGGAGCGAGGCCCCCGCTGCGGGGGAGATCCCCCGGTCGGTAGATGGGAGGATCTTCTACTCGATGCGCAAAGCGGGGTCAACCGAACGCCCCTCCGAGGCGGGCGAAACGGCTCTAGACACCCCGCATCGGTAGCCACACCCGAAAGGTGGTGCCCTCTCCCGGCCGGCTCTCGACCTCGATCGTCCCGCCGTGGTCCTCGGCGATCCGGTGGCAGATCATCAGGCCGAGGCCCGTGCCCTCGTGGGGCCCCTTGGTCGTGAAGAACGGATCGAAGATGCGCTCGAGGTCCTCTTCCGCGATGCCACGGCCATCGTCCCGCACCTCGAGCAGCGCGCGACCCGCGCCGGCACCGGCGACGTGCGCCACCGACAGGGCGACGTGGCCCCCGGCGGTGCAGGCGTGGATCGCGTTCAGCGTCAGGTTGAGGGCCACCTGGTGCAGCTGTTCGGGCACCGCCCGGACCTTGAAGGGCTCGCTCGCGGTGTCGAGTTCGATCTGGACGCCGGCAGCCCGCGCCTCGCGCTCGACCAGCGTCACGACACCCTGGACGATCTCGCGCAGGTCGCAGGGCGACGCCTCGGCGATGCCGTCGTGGCCCCGGCCGAGCTGGCCCATCGTCGCGACGAGCTCGCGGATGCGATCGACCTCGGCGCGGGCCACGGCGTAGTAGTCGCCCCAGAACTCGGGGTCGTCCTCGCAGCGCTTCTTGCCCGCCAGGCTCAGGAAGGTGTGGATCGATACGAGGGGGTTGTTGATCTCGTGCGCGAGGCCGGCGGCCAGCGTCCCGAGCGTCCCGAGCCGGTCCGCGCGGACGACCTGGAGCCGCGACTGCCGCAGGTCCTCCATGCGCCGCGCGTTCTGCAGCGCGACACCGACCTGGGCCGCGATTCCCTCGAGCAGGATCCGCTGGGAGGCGCCGACGCTGGCGCTCCCGCGCCGGTTGTCGATGGCCAACGCGCCGAGCAGCTCGTCCCGGGACGGCACCGGCGTCACGAGCATTCCGTCGGCGGCCACCTCGGTCACCCACTCCCGGACCGGCTTCTCGTAGCCGAGGATGTCGCTCATCTCGAGCAGCTGGCTTTCGCCGCGCAACATCGCCCCGACGAATACGGGCGCCGCCGATGCGCGGATGGCGTGCCCGGCGGTGTGTTGCGCGACGTCGTCGCCGGACGGAATCGAACGCTCGATGCGAAGCGTCTGGTCGGACGCGTCGTAGAGAAGCAGGGTCGCGCCGTCGAAACCCAGGTCCTGCGTCAGCGCCGCCAGGACGTGGTCCTTCACGCGATCGGGCGCGAGTTCCTGGTTCACCTTGCGCGCGATCTCGTTGATGGTGCCGAGCTCGCGGAGCAGCGTGTCCCGCTCCCGGTCGGCCGCGAAGTGCTCGACCGACCGACGGAGGGTCACGCGCATCTCGTCCGGCGACCATGGCTTCGAGATGAAGCGATAGATCGACCCGTCGTTGATGGCCTGGCCCAGGGTTTCCGCGTCCCCGTAGGCGGTCAGCAGGATGCGCACGGTCTCGGGCGCCATCTCCCGCGCGCGGCCCAGGAACTCGGTGCCGCTCATTACCGGCATCCGGTGGTCGACACGATGACCGCGATGCGTTCGCGGTTCAGGATCTCGAGCCCTTCCTCGGCCGAGATCGCCGTCCGGATGTCGAACTCGCGCCGGAAGCTCAGCTCGAAGACGCGCAGGTTCTCGCGTTCGTCATCGACGACCAGCAGCGGAAAGTCCTTGAAATCGAAGTGGAACGAGTTCACGCAGCCGCTCCGTCCGGCGCCGGGGGAGCGGACTCACCGGTGCCCGCGTCCGAGGTCGGGATCCCGTCCGGCGTGGCGAGCGGGAGCCACACGCGAAACGTCGTGCCCTCTCCATGTGTGGATTTCACCCCTATTTCGCCCTGGTGTTCTTCGACGATCCGCCGACACATCGACAGCCCGAGCCCCGCGCCCGACCCGGTGGACTTGGTCGTGAAGAACGGCTCGAAGAGCCTCGATTGAACGTCGTTCCCCATCCCGGGCCCATCATCCTCGACGACGACGCACACACGCCCCCGCGCGACCTCGAGCCGCACGGTGACCACCCCGCCTCCCCTTGCATCGAACGCTTCGAGGGCGTTCTTGAGGAGGTTCAGGAAGACCTGATTTATTGCACCAGGGTCACCCAGGACGACTGGGCGAAGCGTCCCGTAGTCCGTCACCAACGAACATCTCGCCTCTCTGATCTGGTGGGACATGAGCTGGACCGTAGACTCCAAGCCCGATCGCAGATCTACCGGCACACGACTCCCACGATGTGGCGCCGCGAAATCCCTAAGGTCCCCTACAAGTCGCGACGTCCGGTCTAGACCATCGGTGACGATCCCGATCAGCTCGTTGAACTCATCGGGCAACTCATCGAAGCCGAGCCTCTCTTTCATGCTCTCGAGCTCCGCGATCTGGCGCTCGAGTAGCCTCGGGTCGGATACCTCAAGGTCCTTGATCGCCGAAGCCACGTCCTGAAAGCGCGTAACATAGCTCCGGAGCAGCGAGAGCGAATTCAATGCAAAGTTCAGGGGATTGTTCACCTCGTGAGCGACACCCGCGGAAAGCTCTCCGACCGCAGCCAGGCGTTCTGCCTGGACGAGTTGGACTTCGGCTTCCTTCAGCTCGGCGAGTGCACTCTTCAACTCCGCGTTGCTCCTCTCGAGCACCTCGTTCTGTCGCGCAATTTCCCGTTGCAGCACACTAACGCGAACAAGCCCTCGAACACGCGCCATCAGTTCACGCGGGTGAAACGGCTTCGTCACATAGTCGTCTGCACCCAACTCCAGGCCCTCGATCTTCATCTCCCGTTCCGCTTTCGACGTCACAAGAATCACCGGAACCGCGTTGCACCGAGAGTCACCCTTGATCGCTTTGCACAGTTCCGTCCCTGACATCTCCGGCATCATGACGTCCGTGACGACCAGCATCGGGGGACGATCTCGCACGGAATCGAGAGCGTCGCGCCCGTTGCAGCATGGTCGCACCACGAATTCGCGGCCGATCAAAAGACAGAGGAGATCGCGCATCTCGGAATTGTCCTCGGCGACGACTACTTCCGGCGTGCCGGGGGGATGTGCAATCACCGTCGTACCTGAACCGGCGTTACCGCGCTGTTGCTCCCATCGAGATACGGATCGTTTGAGTTCCTCCAGTCGACCCCTTCGATCTGCGGACGCAGAGTCAAAGGCTTCGACGTCAATTCGCCGAATCGCGTCGAAGGCCGCGCTCGCGCTCAACGCGTCACCACTTCCGTCGGCAAGGATCGCTGCCTCGTTGGCAGGGTCAACGTCCGGTTCTCCGAAAGGCAGTACGACGTGAATCGTCGCACCCAAGCCCTCCCCCTCACTTTCGGCCCAGACCTGGCCTCCATGCAGACCGACCAACTCGGAAACGAGCGACAGGCCGATTCCAGTTCCTTCGTGCCTTCGAGTCGCGGAGCCATCAACCTGCGCAAAGCGGTCGAAGATCTTTTCGATCTGTTCCTGTGGTATTCCCATGCCAGTGTCTTGCACCTTGATATGCACGGCCCCGGGCCCCATACCCGACGCTGCACTAGCGGCGTCGACGCTGATCGTAACCGTGCCCACGTCAGTGAACTTCAGCGCGTTCCCCACAAGATTGACTGCGATTCGCTCGAGTGCATCTGGATCCGCACACAGTTCGCCAACCGATGCTTCGAAGCGGAGGCCAACTCCCTTTCGGTCCGCCATTGCCCGCGCGCCGTCCACGACGCTGGAGAGCACTCGCCCTACGTCGATGGGGCGCCTCGCTATCGAGAGTTGCTCGCTCTCGATCTTTGCGAGGTCGAGAAGGTCATTGATCAACCTGAGAAGGCGGAGACCGTTCGAGTGCATCGTAGAGAACGTCGACTCGAGGTTGGCAGGATACGAGCCCAAGTCACCACCGCGTATCGCTTCCAACGGAGCCAACATCAGCGTAAGAGGCGTACGAAGCTCGTGATGGACGTTCGCGGTGAACCTCGACTTGGCGACATCGAGTTCCGCGAGGTGATCCCGTGCCAACTCCAGCTCGTATTGCCGATCATAGGCTTCATACCGAACCGCATCCAGGAGATGGGCGGCGGCCATTGACACACCGGTCGCGGTAACCAGGAAAACCACATGGATGAGACCCGTGTCGCGGCCGATTGCGCTGAACGGACCTAGCACGCAGAAACCCACGATCAGCAGCCCGCACGCAACGGCTACCTGTCGAACGACCAGCGGGAGCAGGACGGGCAGCGCGCCGAACAGCACGATCAAACCAGCATAGTAGTTGCTCGTGACGCCGCCTGTCCGCGAGATCACAGCCAGCAACATGACCCCCATCGCACTGACAATCGCCAGGCCGCATACCGTTGGAGCCACGACCCGGAGCCCGAAGTACGCGGCCGCGACGCAACCAGCGGTAGTGATCCGCCAGACACCGAACTCGGCGGCATTGGATCCGAACACGGCTCGATCCAGTGGGAGAAAGCCCAGAGCGGTGGCCACAGCGCAAAGCGCAACGACCCTGAGCGCGCGCGGCATCTGCTCGTCCAGGAGACGGCGCCTATATCGATCGTACGAGAGGGATCCGGGCATCGGCCCACTAATCGGCAGCCGATCGCCCTGGGTTTAGCTGGCCCCTCGCGCCCTGTACGTCAGCAGAGCGGGTAGAAGAGTCGCATCGGCAAAGAGACAAGCCAACATCACCGAGGACGTCACCATGCCCAAGTTGCGAATGAGCACGAAGTCCGACGTCGCGAGCAACGAGAATCCGGCAACGATCAGCGCGGTAGTGCAGACCACGGCGATCCCGACTCGCCCGATCGCGTCATCAAGTGACTCGTCGCCTGGCCGATCCGTGTGTGCGAAAATCATATGGACCGTATCATCGACCGCTATACCGAGTGCCAAGGTCCCAACCAAGATCGTTCCGGCGTCTAGTGGAACACCGATCAATCCCATTGCTCCAAAACCGAAGACTACGGGCACCAGGTTCGGAATCATTGCCAGAATCGCCAACCCAACGTCCCTGAACGCGAAGGCGAGCGCTACAAGAATCACCAAGCTCGCCACTACCATCCCAATGAGTTGGCCATCAGAAATCGCGTCCTCGGAACTAGCGTACTCGTGCATGATTCCGGTGACTTGCACATTGTACCCATCGGGAGCCCGCTCACGCGCCCAGTCTGATATGTATTCCGCTAGCAGCAAGAGATCGTCTGATCCGTTGTTGTTGGACCGAATCATGATCTGCGCGCTCCTCCCATCCGCCGAGATCAAGTCCGAGACAAAGTCGACACCGGACAGCAAGAGCATGTACTGCTCGATCTCATACGATGAAAACTGGTCCCCGACGCTCTCGGACCCATTGATCGCCGAGCGGATCTGAATCAGCGGATCGACGAACGACACGACTGATCCCACGTCCGGGTGCCGTTCGAGGGCTCGTTGGAGGTCGCCTACGAATTCGACACCCTTCGGGGTCGCGACTCCGTCTTGTGAGTTGGCCACGACGACGCTCATGGGACTGATTCCTGCTAGGCGAGACCGAATGAGCTCGTAGTCTGAACGAATGGCTGAGGACGGCTTGAAATATTGCACCACGTCGGTCTCGACCTCGAGCCTAGCCAGCCCAGTAAAGGCTACTGCAGCCGCCGCCAGCCACACACCAAGGGTAACCGCAGGTCGCGCTGTCGCGAGCCGGACGACCGACGGCACCAGAACCTTCCCGACGTAGTCGCCCAGTCTAGATCTCCTGCGTGGTACCACCGGAGAGGTGGCGGGCACGAGTGTTAGGGCGCACACCATCCCTATCAGCGAGCCGATTGCCCCGAAGAGTCCGACTTCGTCGATTACATCGAGTCTCGTCAACGCCATCGCACAGAAGCCGATTGCTGTGGTTGCACCGGACAAACCCACAGCCCGCACGACCTCGCGCTCGAGTGCTCCCCCTCGTGCAATCATGGACGAGTAGACATGGACGGAATGCGATGCGGCAAGTGCTACGAGCACTGTAGGCAGGATGAAGGTCGTAATGGACAGCGGCACGTCGAGGAAGCCCATGGCACCCAGTGTCAGCAGAACAGTTGTACCGGCAACCAGCAGGGCCGACCCAACGAGTCGAAGCGACAGGAAGAAGGCGAACAAGAGGACGCCAATCACGATTCCCGTTGGCGCTCCAAGTCGAATCACCTCCGATCGCGTCCGCTCATTCGTTTCGACTCGGAATACCGGTCCACCCGTAATTGCGAGGCCATGAGCGTTCGCTGCTCGGCGCACAGCGGTGACTACTGCGGTATCGACCTCCGCACCAACACCCGAAACCCGGACGACGACAGAGTCCGTGAGACCATCCCGAGCCAGAACTGCCCCGGGGATCACGCGATCATTCTCCAATGCCGCGCGATCGAGAAACCTCTCCTTCGAATTCCATACGGGATCTAGGACAAGCGACCCGTCAGGGCCTCGTCTAGGCGACCCGATCGTCGATAGTCCATCGACTCTGCGAACGTAGGTGTTCTGCTCGAGCCGCTCGGCGACATCCGCAAGAACCGCCGCCGATTCAGAACCAACGGGCTCGTCCAGCGGATTCGCGAGCACTACGATCTCGTCGCTTCCGAATATCTCGACTGCCGCCTGGTATTCTGCCCAGGATGGTGCGTCTGTATCCAGCACCGAGTCGGTGGACGTCTCTACACGGAGGTTCGCTAGTCCGGGGACCGAAACGGCGATCGCCGCTGCCCACAACGCCACAGCCAGCCGCGGGTGGCGACTAGCGGCTCGTACCAGGTCGAAAAGTGGCGACCTACGCTCCCGCATGGGGTGTCGCGACGATCATGATCGCCTGAGGCGGATCTCCAAGAACTTCCGATTTCGAGATGATACGCAATCCATTCCTCTCGAATTGTTCGCCAAGCATTTCCATTGAGGAGAACTGGAAGATTCCGGCCTCTTCGAGATCCACGAGCCGTGCGGCATCACTCAAGAACTCGCGAGCGGCCACGACGAGTCCCTCACGCCCGGTTTCAGTTGCCAGTCGATCGAACTCTCCCCGTGCGATCTCGACCAAGCTGCGCTGAAAAATCCTGGAGATGTCGGCGTCGGGTCGCAATGCCGACACGACTATACGGCCCCCGGGTCGCGTGACCCGTGCCATCTCAGCAAGGACCGCATCCTGTTTCGAAAGATACGAGAGAACCAATGAGCACAGACAAGCGTGAAAGGCGTTGTCGACGAACGGCAGGCTGGTAAGTGCATCAAGGTCGTACTGCACCGGCCTCTCTGCCTGGCCCGAGTCAAGCCGTGCTCGGACGAGTGCAGCTCGCACCAAGTCAACGGAGACTACCTTCGGAACGACACCACGAGGAGCGATGCCTGTGGAGAATGAGCCCACGCCTGAGCCAAGATCCAATACGACGTCGGATCGCGAAACGTCGAGAGCGTCGGTCTGCGCCACCATCATGGCTCGGTAGTCAGCCGTCTGGTTCAGCAGGGCGATGCCCGACCCTTCCGAGCCGCCAAGGAGATAGCGTTCCCAGAAGCTCGTCAAGTCGATCTCGGGAGTGGTCAGGCGAGATCGCTCGGCAATCGTCCGTTTTCTCAAACTGCGAATACCAGGCGGACGCGTCCGGATCTGTCGGCCGAGCGTTGCTCGCCCGATTTCCCTCGCGATCAACTGAAAGACTTCGAGGGCTTCGCTACTCGATCGGAGTTGATGGCCCGTCGGCACCTCCAAGAACCGCCTCTTGGAGATATCTCCCGACGATAGGACCTTCGCAACCCGCTCCTTGTCCATCCAAGCGTCGTGTCTGCCATGAATCCATGTCACGGGACACTCGATCTTCGCGAAATCGCGGATTGAGTCATCGAGGAAGCCCAACGATTCCTGAAGGACGTCTCGACTTGCTCTGTCAACGTCGACAGTTACGCCAAGCACTTCTTGCTTCCCGAACACCGCGCCACGTTCGGCGCCACCGATGTAATCGACCCCGCCGGAGATTACCCTCATCATCGACTGAACGTCTGCGGTGCCCACGACCGAGACCCACCCGTGAATTTTCGACCCATATTCCGCAACAAACCGTCGGGCTTCTACAGAGGATGCAGAGAAGCTGATGAGAGCGATTCTCGGCGAGCCATAGCATTCGGCAAGGAATTCCACGGCCGCCTTGATGTCGACGACACCTTGCGAGAACGTAAAGCCGAGTTGCGCAGATGGATCCCCACGAAACTCCTCGTCGCAGAAGGACTCACCACGTTTCCGTACACCGTCGAAGCGCAGGACGACGGACGGTATTCCAGCATCTTCGAAGGACTCAACGATCGTGCGTGCCAACGGCAGCAGGGTCTCTTTGGTCTTTCCCCATGCAGGGGGGATGACGACTGCAATCTCGGGATCGCCATTGCCACCCGAGTCTACGACTCCGACAATCTGCTCCGCGTCTTGATTCCTGAACTGGACGACTTGAACCTGAGTGCTCGGACTCTGTCTTGGGCGTGCGATCATCGTCACTGCTGCCCCAGCCGCGATCGTCAGTCGATCCCGAATACGAGTAGAGAGGGGCCCCGGCATGATTCGGTCTCTGGTCATGCAGTGGACCCTGGAAGCACCCAAGCCGAGTTCGATTCCGAGTTTCCGCCAGCCTTCGCTGTGCTCGACGTCGCGAACAACACGCCCCTGCTCGTGCTGGCGCAATCCGCGAATCTGGACTTCGGTCCCATCGGACATGCCGCAGTCTTCTGGCACTAGTACGCCAATCCCTTGCGCAGATTGATCAACGAGTTGCCCGTCGAGGTCTCCTCCTTGTCGGCAGGCAGAAAGCCTGATCTGCCTGGGAACCTGCAGGGAGATCCGCTGCCGGTCTCGGCGGTCACGGCGATGCAGCACGAACGGACGCGCCAGCTTCAGCGGAGATTCATCCTCCGCGGAAAGGCGGAGCGAGGACAACAAGAAATTGCTGCCTCTCCATTCGAACCAGAAAAAAACCTGCGAGCGCCCGGTAGACGCGAAGTTTCGGGTATCCAGCAGAAATGAATCCGGAGAGATCGCGCGAACGACCGCGAGCTCTGGGAGTACAGCTCGATTCATTCCCCTCCGAAGCTCGATACGAGATTCCAAGAGTTGTCGGAGCAGTACCTCCTGATCGCCGTCCGTTTCGACACCAGCAGGTTGAAGAAAGGAGAGTTGATCAGATCCGATGTGCGAGGATCCAATCGCAGCACCACCACTCAATGGCCTGTCGCCTCCAATCCTCGCCAGAGCAACGTCGGAAGCGTGCCGCCCGTCGAGGCCGCACCTAGTGCCGACTTGAATCTTGACACGGCCACAGCGCGTTGATGTGCCCGCCATCGCCTCCGCTGAAACCAGATCGTCCAACTCGCTGCATCGCTTCGCGCGACTCCGGATCGCCGATAGATCTGCGGAGGCGCAAGCACCGAAAACACGACCCGAGCCATGAGTGGTGCCGCAACTCTCAGTATTCCCCTGCCGAACGCACCCAACCCGTCGAATCTCGATCGAAACTCAGCGGATGCGTAGTGAATATGGCGAGCTTCTTCGATTCGGTGAACCCTGCACACTCCCCTCAGTAAGTGACTCGTCGAACCTTCCGCGGCCAAGGCAAGAACCGAGTCCGTGATGCATTCAACTGCCAAGAGAGCGGTGTGAAACAGCGGTGCCCACCAGAGAACAACTCTCGACACTCCCAATTCGACCCAGCCGACCGGTCCGACCGGGGGATAGGCACCAACGCCGAGTTGCTCGATCACACGGGAGAACATTCGCGTATGTCGCGCTTCTTCCTCAATGATGTGCATTATGTAGACCGGCTGAGGGTTGTCGCCTCCAGATCGGTAGGCCTGTCGCGCCAAGAACTGGGTCAGTAGCGTCTCGAATCGGCAGAATGCCGAGAGAAACGCGGCAACCTCATTGGCAGCGAGTGAATCGACGAGCGCAGGATCGAGTTTTTCGATTTGGCTCGCAGGAAGTGTCATCTGGTCGGTTGGCAGAAGACCCGCGCCAGGAGACCAGACTCCGTCTTCCCAGTTCAGGTCAACTTCGGGAACGAACGCCTTCGACACCGACGCGTGGGAGAGTGACGCGTAACGCTCATCCTGCTTCAGCATTTCGTGTTAGGCTCCAAGTGGTGCTGATCGTCCGGCAAGCGAAAGCCTCCGCTGCACCGATATTCTAATGGCGTTTTGCGGTCAATGCGTGATTCCGTGCCATCATATCCCTTCCCGGCCTGTCCATGTTGGGATTTTCACGCACCCCGCGCGTCGCAGTTGACGGGAGACCCGGGCGAACCCCAAGCCCGTGACACGCTCGGACCGGAAATGGATCGCTAGTATCATGGGGATCCGTCACTCGCGATCCGCATGGGCCGAACGCCCGCGTGCGAGGACAGATCCTCTCAATTCCCGGCAAGTTCTCCAAGTCTGGCTGCAATCGATTGAGCCTCGGCGACGATCCCCAGTTGTCCCGACGATCGAGCCATCGCCAAGGCTCGCGACGCGACCGATCTCGCGAGAGAGATCGATTCAGAACTCCCCACCACCATGAGCGCCCGGGCTGACTCGACCAGATTCGGCGCCGACCAGACTGGCGCGCGTGCCCGCGCAGTTACCTCTTCCGCAGTTTCCAATGCCGAAACGGCACCTCGGACATCGCCCTCGCGGATCAAGAGCCGAGCCAACACGCGATCAACCGCACCCCAGTTCAACGCTGCGTAGCCAATACCCACCAAAGTCCCTGAGTACTCGCCGAGTACCGACCGGATCTGTGAACATTCCGTGTTGGTTCCAACGTACGCGCACAGATCGCCCAGGGACGTCGCAGCTGGGAGCCACATCAGGTCGCGGTTCGCGGAGCAAAGCACCGCTTCCGAGATCTGATCCAGGGACGAGCGCGCTTCACTCTTGCGGCCGAGCTTCGCCAATGCCAGACCATGAGCACAACTCCAGGCAAGCAGTCTCGGATAACGCGTCGCAGCGACAAGTGCAATCGTGCCAGCGGTTTCGTAGTCGCCGGTGTGCCACGCGATCGCAAACTGGAGAATCGCTGCTGCATTCTCCGCGTTTGCACCGCCAGCCCTCCCCGCGGCCAGTTTCAACGAATCGACTGCGACTCTAGCACTGGCAAAATCCCCGGAATCGATCGCTTGAGTCGCTGTATGCAGATCACAGAACCACTCAAGACTCGTTAGCCTTGACGCTTTGGCCCACGTACGGAACTCGGCGGTCACGATTCGAAACTCGGTTCCTGCTCCTGATTGCTGGACGCTCGCAGCCTCCAGCACCCGAGCGATTCCTTCCAGCTCAAGTTCATTCGCAGCCCGTGCGAGACCTCCGAGTAGTTTGAGCTTCGTCGACCGCTCGCTGGTTTGATCAGGGCTCCAGCTGGAAACGACCTCCGCAAGCCCTACCTCCGCACGAACTGCAATCGGAAGCGTGTCGTCCTAGAGCGCATCGCTCAGCAGGGCAGCACGATGGCTGGCTTCCTCGGGAACAGCCTGAAGGGCGACCGCGAGCCTCGCTCTTAGTCTCGCAATCGTCACAGGATCGAGGTCCTCGAGCTGAGACAGCGCATTCTCCAAGAGCGAAACCGCCATCAGATCAACGACGCCAATCTCGAGTTGAAGGGGCCCTGGACAGATTGCCAGAGCTGCGTCGGCAAGGTGCCGAGAATGGCTCCCCGAGCGCGCCCGTATTGAAACCGAAGATAGTCTTCGAACTCCATCCTCTCGCAGTCCTGCTCGAACCTCAGCTTCCCCGAGAAGAATCTCCAGGTCAACCAACCCATCAGGTGAGGTGCCGGCGCGTTGACTCATGGCGAGTGCCTGATTCAGGTACGTCCGCGCATCCTCAAACGCGTACTGCTGAAGGGCGTTTCGGCCCGCAGCGACGAATTGGAAGTACGCAAGCTGAACGTCGCTACGGTCACGCGACTCCGCGAGATGATGCGCCACCTCCACGCCGGCGAACCCCTGACCCAGTAGCTCGGTTCCGATTCTGGCGTGCAGCGACGACCGGATTTTCTCAGGAAGGCATTGATGGATGGCATCCCGGAGAAGAGTGTGCGAGAAGCGCAGCTCACCCTGCTCTTCCCAGCGGACTACGCCTATCTCGATGGCAGGACCGAGGTAGTGTCGAACTACGTCCTCTCCGAAGGCCGAAGTCAGCATCCGCTCAGAGAATCTCTCCCCACAGACCGCGGCCGCGCACAGCGCGATTCGAGTCCCTGCAGGTAGTTCGCCTAGGTGAGCCTCGATCGCTGATTTATCCGGGGCGATTCCAGCTGATCCACGAAACGTGAGCTTCAGAAAGAACGGATTTCCAGCCAGATGTGAAACGTCTTGTTCCGTGGGCGATCCGTCCCGCGATTCGACCAACGCGGACGTGAATTCCCGTATCTCGCTTTCGCGCAGACTCGATATCGACACCTGGCTGCATGGAAGCGGGAATCTCCTCTTGCCCCCGTGAACCCTGCTGCTCGCTGCGATTGACAGGCTGCTTTCACGCACCTCCGACGCCAGATACCGAAGCAGCTCGTACGATGCGTCGTCGGCTCGGTGGATGTCGTCGAGGAGGAGGACGAGGCCGGTGCTGTCCTGGGCGACTTCCTGCCAGAAGCGGGTGATGGTGTCGTAGAGGAGGAACTGGTCGTTGCCCATCTGGGAGGGGCGGACGCGTTCGCGCCAGCGTTCGCGTTGGTCGAGCTCGGGCGAGATCTGGCCCAGTTGCGGGCGGGCTTCGAGCAGGGCCTCCCAGGCGGCTTCGCCGACGCTCAGGCGGTGGGCGCGGAGGAGCTGGGTCCAGGGCCAGAATGGCGGGGCGCCGTCGACCTCGGGGCAGCGGCCGAGGTAGACGCGGGCGCCCTGTCGTGCCGCGCGGTGGCCGAACTCCTCGATCAGCCGGCTCTTGCCGATGCCGGGCTCGCCGTGCACCACCACGAGCGAGCCCCTCCCCTCCTTCGCCGCCTCGAGGGCGGACTCGAGCGTCGCCATCTCCTCCTTGCGGCCGATGAAGGGAATCTCTCCGGGCGGCAGCGAGCCGTCGGGCCAACGTCGGAGCGCGCTCTCGAAGACCTCGGCGACGAACCGCCAACCCCTTCCCCGCACCGTCTCGATGCACCGTGGCGCGGCGGCATCGTCGTTCAACAACTTCCTCGCGGTGTAGATCATCTGGTCGACGGCGCGGTCGCGCACGACTACGTCCGGCCAGCACGCGGCGAGGAAATCCTCGCGCGCGACCACGCGATCGCGGTTGCGGACGAGATGGAGCAGCACGTCGATCACGCGCTGTTCGGCGGGGAGGCGTTCCTCTCCGTGCCGGAGTTCGTACAACTCAGCGTCCAACTCGAACTCGAGAAACCGGAAGATCACGTCGCGCGCACCGCCACCCTGGCTCGCGATCCTACCAGAGCGCGCGGACGAGATGCGCCGCGATCGCGCCCTGCGATGTCAGTCGGGCTTTCCCCCGAGTTGACGCACCTTCAATCCCGCCTCGCGCAGCAGGTCCAGCGAGGTGCCGCCGAGCGGGTAGTCGGCCCCGTACACCACCTCCTGCAACCCGGCGTTGATGATCATCTTGGTGCACATCAAGCATGGGGAGAACGTCGTATAGATGGTTCCCCCACGTACCGAGACCCCATGGTAGGCGGATTGTGTAATTGCATTCTCTTCTGCGTGCGAACAGACACACTCTCCGAGGTCGGCCCCGCCGGGTCCGAACGAATTGCAGCGGGGACACCCGCCCTCGTTGCAATTCCGGGTGCCCCGCGGCGTCCCGTTGTATCCGGTGGAGATGATCCGCCGGTCCACCGTGATCACGGCCGCCACCTTGCGCTTGACGCAATTGCTGCGCGTGGCCACCACGCGCGCGATGCTCACGAAGTATTCGTCCCAGTCGGGCCGGTCGAAGTGGAGGCGGCTTCGTAAAAGACGTTGGAGCTGTTCGTGCAGCTCATCCAGGGACCCGTCGTTGCGCAGGGTCTCGTCGGCCAGGTCGCGGACCGCCAGCAGTTGTTGTCCGGCGGGGTCGTCGCTCTCGAGTTCCCGCCCCTCCAGGCGCCGCAGCTCGGCGAGCGTTTCGGGGTCGCCGAGACGCCCGCGGGAGCGAAGGCGGTCCAACCGCACGGCTTCGTCCGCGTCCACCCAGATCAGCCGGAAGTGGCCGCCCAGGCCGCGCAGCGCGGCGACCTCGGCGGGATGGCGGATCGAATCCACGACGTAGTTGCGGTCCGGCTGGAGCCGCGCGATGAGGCGTTGCGCCAGCGCACCGGGCCCCTCGGCCGTACGGAGCGCGACGCCGGTCTCGATCATCCGCTCGCGCGTCTCCTGCTCGCCGCGCTCGGCGAGCACCTTCCGGATCTCGTCCGAGAGCGACTCCGGATAGAAGCTGCGCTCCTCCAGGAAGCGCACGACCTCGCCCTTCCCGCTCGCGTACGGCCCCGCCACGCCCAAGATCATCTCGCCCCGCCCGTCCGGTGTGGACCGCTCCTGAGCGGAGCGGTCAGGCGGAAGGATACACGCTGGCTTCCGCGGCTCACGGGTCTCGCCACCAGGCCGTGTCGCTTCCGGGATCGCGCGCGTGGCGGGTGCCCGAATACGGGCTCCGCGTGCTTCCGCCGTCACGCCGCGCCACTGCACTGCGCGCATCGGTTCGCCGCGGCCCGGCCCCTCCCGTACGTTCCCGGCCATGCGGGTCTGGATCACCGGGGGGAGCGGATTCGTCGGCCGGCGCCTGGCCGGACGCTTGCGATCGGATGGCGCCGAGATCGACGGCGACGCCCACGAGGTGGATGTCACCGACGCCGCAGCGATCCGGTCGCACCTGGCCGCGACCCGGCCCGACGCCATCGCGCACCTCGCCGGAATCAGCTTCGTGCCCGACGCGGCGCGGGATCCGCGCCGCGCCTGGCGCGTGAACTACGCCGGCACTGCGCAGTTGCTGGGTGCGTGTGCGGAGCATGTCCCGGATGCGCGGATCCTGGTCGTGACGTCGGCCATGATCTACGGCACCGCGGAAGCCGGCGCAGCCCCGTTCGACGAGGACGCACCCCTGCGTCCGTCCGGCCCGTACGCCACCACCAAGGCGGCCGCAGACCTGATGGGTGCGGCATGGGGCCGGCGTGGGCTCGACGTGGTCCGCCTGCGCCCGTTCAACCACACCGGAGCCGGACGCCCGGACCGCTTCGTCGAGTCGAGCTTCGCGCGCCAGCTCGTCGAGATGGAGCGCGGCGACCGGGAGCCGGAGTTGCACGTCGGCAACCTCGACGCGGTGCGCGACTTCCTGCACGTGGACGACGTGGTGGACGCCTACGTCCGGCTCCTCGCGCCACGCGGCCCCGGCGGCGCCTTCAACGTCGCCAGTGGCCGGCCGACCCGCATCGGCGACCTGCTCGACGCCCTCGTGGCCCGGAGCACCGCGAACCCTTCCATCCAGGTCGACCGCGAGCGCTGGCGACCGACCGATGCCAACGTGGGCACGGCCGCGCGCCTCGCAGCTGCGACGGGCTGGCAGCCGGCCCGAACGCTCGAGGATACGCTCGCCGAGATCCTCGACTACTGGCGCGAAGCGTTGGGCTGAGCGCCGGGACGGTCGACGCGCTCCGCCGTGAGCCCGAGCCAGGTGTCGCCCCCGCTCTCGGCGTGCCGGAAGCCGCGCGGCTCGAGGCCGACCGCGCGGCACGACGCGACGAACCGCGCGCGCTCCGCCTCCAGCAGGCCGGCCGCGACGAAGCGGCCGCCGACGCGAAGCCGCGAGGCCATCGCCTCGAGCAGCGGTTCCTGTTCCGTCCGGATCATGTTCGCGACCACCCCGTCGAAGCCGGACGCGGCGGCGGCCAGCGCGGCCTCGCTTCCGGTGAAGACGAGCACGCGGTCGTCGGCGCCATGTGCGCGGGCGGCTGCTCCCGCGGCCGCACCCGCCAGCGGGTCGAGATCGAACGCCACCGCGCTCCGGGCCCCGAGCGCGACCGCGGCCAGCGCCAGCACGCCGCTGCCACAGCCCACGTCGAGCACCCTGCCGCCCTCCAGGACGGATCGAGCGGCATCCAGCCCCTCCAGGGCCAGCCACGTCGAGGCGTGGTGGCCGGTCCCGAAGGCCTGTCCGGGCGGGATCACGATCTCGGCCCCCGCGAACCCGGCCGGCGCCGGCGCGAACGGCGGCCGGACGCACAAGCGCGGCGAGACCACCCGTGCGTCGAGGCCCTCCTTCCAGGCCTCCGACCAGGCGATGTCCTCGAGCGCGGAGTTCTGCGCGATCCGAACCCCGTTCACGGCCTCCAGTGCCACCTCGACCGCGGCACACGCACCGCCGCGCACGAAGACCCGGGCCGAAACGCCGTCGGCGCCCTCCTCCACGCCCGCGGCCCCGGCCCCCCAGGCCTCGGCCAGCGCCACCTCGAGCCGGACCGCGTCGGCGGCCACCACTCGGATTTCCCGATCGGCAGCGTCCAGCACCGTCTCCTTCGCCCGTGGCCCCGCTCCCGGGGCATGCTGGGCCAGACGGCCCGGAGCGGCCGCGAGACTTTCGCGCACCGCGGGGATCGTGCCTCAATTCAGGGGGCCAACCGGCCGAAGTTACCGGTTCGGGTCCAGAAGGAGCAGGGAACGTTGACGGAAGCGGTTCGGGACGATCAGGAGCAGGCGCTGGACCCTTCCGCGGCTGCGGCGTTGGCCCGGAAGCTCCGCGAGAACGTCGAACGCGCGTTGCTCGGCAAGCCCGAGGTCGTCCGCATCGCGGTCGAGGCCCTGGTTTCGGGCGGCCACCTGCTGCTCGAAGACGTGCCCGGCGTCGGCAAGACCACCCTCGCCGCCGCGCTCGCCCGCAGCCTGGACGCCAGCTTCAAGCGGATCCAGTTCACGAGCGATCTGTTGCCGAGCGACGTCATCGGCGCGGCGGTGCCCGAGACCGAACACGGCCGGCCCACTGGGGGGCTCGTCTTCCAGCCCGGCCCCCTCTTCGCGCACGTGGTGCTCGCCGACGAGATCAATCGCGCCAGCCCGAAGACACAGTCCGCGCTGCTCGAGGCGATGAGCGAGGGCTGCGTCACGGTGGATGGCCGGACGCACGTGCTCCCCGACCCGTTCTTCGTCGTCGCCACGCAGAACCCGGTCGAGCACTACGGCACGAACCCGCTGCCGGAGTCGCAACTCGACCGCTTCCAGGTCCGCCAATCGATCGGCTATCCGTCCGCCGAGGCCGAAGCCGCGGTGCTGCGCGACGACCCGGGGCGCAACGAACTGCCGGGCCTTTCGCCCGTCCTGACGCCGGACGATGTCCGGCGCCTGCGCGCCGCGGCCCTGCGCGTGAAGCTCGACGACGCGCTGATCGCGTACCTGCTCGAGATCGTCACCGAGACGCGCGAGCACGAGGCCATCGCGATGGGCGCTTCGACACGCGCCGCGCTCGCGCTGCGGCGGGCAGCACAGGCCCGGGCCCTCTGCGACGAGCGCGACTACGTCATCCCGGAAGACATCCAGGACCTGGCCGGGCCCGTGCTCGCCCACCGCATCGTGGTGGACGCTCGCGCAGGCGCGGAGCGGGGCTCGGAGGAAGGCCAGTGGATCCTTCGCGAGATCCTCGACCGCGTTCCGGTGCCGCTCTGAAACGGGCGCCGCGACGAGCCCCGGCTTCGTCCACCCGTCCGCTGCAGCGACTCGGCCGCCGCCTGCGTGCGATGCTGCGGCCGCCGCGTACCCTGCGGCCGACCCGCGCCGGCTGGGTCTTCTTCGCGTTGATCCTGGGCGTCGGGCTGGCCGCGCTGAACACGGGCAACAACCTGATGTACATGGTGTTGTCGCTGCTGCTGTCGTTCCTGGTGCTTTCGGGCGTCCTGTCGGAGTCCGCGTTGCGCGGCATCCGGGTGCGAAGGCGGCTTCCGGGCGAACTGTTCGCCGAGCGGACCTCGCACGTGGTGGTCGAGATCCACAACGACCAGGCGCGGGTTCCGGCTTTCGCCATCGTCGTGGAGGATCTGACCGGCGAAGGCGTCGGCTCCGCGCTGCCGTGCGGGCGCGCGTTCGCGTTGCGCATCGACCCCGGCGCCACGGAGACCCGGAGCTATGGCCTCACGCCCGACGCCCGGGGACGACTCGCGTTCGCGGGCTACCGCGTCGCGACGCGCTTCCCGTTCGGTCTGTTCTCGAAGGCCATGCTCATCGAGGACGCCCAGGAGACCGTCGTCTACCCCGCGATCGATCCGGTCGAAACCGCCGAGGCCGAGGGCCGGGTTCCGCGCAGTGGCGAAGCACACGGGGGCCAGGGCGGCGGCAGCCCGGAGTCGGCCGGGCTCCGCGGCTTCTCGCCCGGCGACCCGTACCGCCGCATCCACTGGCGCGCGACGCTGCGCCGCGGCCAGCTCCTGGTGCGCGACCAGGAACACGAGCGCCATGCGGAACACACGGTATGCCTCCGCAGCGCGGACGCGCGGCCGGGCGCGGCCTTCGAGGCGGCCGTGCGCCGCGCCGCGAGCGACGTGGTCGCACACCTCCGCGCCGGCTTCCGTGTCGGCCTCGTGACCGATGGCACGTCGTTCGCGCCGGCCGAGGACCTCTCCCACCGGCGCGCGATGTTGATGGCACTCGCCACGGTGGAAGCCGGCGGTTCGCACAGCGAGGCCGCATGAGCAGGCTGGGGTTCCGATACGCGGTCGCGTTGCCCCGGCCCCGCTCGGCGGTGGCCATGGTCGCGCTCGCGACGCTGACGTTGGCGATCACGGGGCAGATCGAACCCTGGGTGCTGGTGCTCTCGGCCGGCACGCTGATCTTCGCGGCGCGTCCCGGCCGTCCGCCCGCTCCGTGGCAACACAGCGCGGTGTTCCTGAACCTGGGGCTCGCGTTCACGGTCGGCACGGGTGCGGTGCTGTGGTGGCGCGGAGAGCTGGCGATCCTGGCGCTCGCACATTTCGCGATGCTGACGCAGGGGCTCCAGCTCCTGGACACGCGCCCGCGCAGGTCCGAGTTCCTGCTCGTCGCGCTCTCTGTCTTCCAGGTGACGATGGCGGCGAACCTGACGGACAGCGCGTTCTTCCCACCCCTGCTGGTCGCCTTCACGATCGCCACGGTCTGGACCCTGATCATCCACACGCTGCGGGCCGAGGCGATCGAGTGCGGCGAGCCCGCTGCGGCCCACCGCGTGCTCAGCAAGGGCCTGCTCCGCACCACGCTGGTCGCGAGCCTCGTCTCGGTGCTGCTGTCGGCCGCGCTCTTCCCCATCCTCCCGCGCATCCGCACGGGCGCGATCTTCGACAAGGGCTTCGGACCGCCGCTTTCGGTGGCCGGCTTCTCGGACCGGGTCGAGCTGGGCGACATCGGCCGGATCCGCCAGGACCCGGGCATCGTCCTTCGCGTCGAGACCGAGGAAGGCCCGGTCCTGCCCGCGGAAGAGCGCTACTGGCGCGGCATCGCGTTCGACCACTTCGACGGGCGGCGCTGGAGCGTCACGCCCAAGAAGCGCGATCGGGTGCTCGGCAACCCCGAGATCGGGGTCGACCTCGGCGGGTCGCGCGAGGGGACGCACGTCGTCCAGCACATCATCCGCGAGGACGTGAACCCGGGCGTGTTGTTCAGCCCGGGGCTGCCGGCCGGCATGCGGGGCGGCGTCGGGCGCGTCGAGCGCGACGTCAACGGTTCGCTGTACGCACACGCGACGGCCGACAAGCGCGTGCTCTACGTGATCTCGAGCTTCGTGCGCCACCCGGGACCCGAGCGCCTCGCGGACGACCGGACCTCGCTGCCGTTTCCGCACGGCGAGCGCTACCTCCAGCTTCCCGAACTCCGGCCCGAGATCGCGGCGCTGGCGCGCACGATCACGGCCGACGCGGAAACCGACGGCCAACGCCTGGCCGCGCTCGAGCGCTGGCTGCGCACGCAGGGCCGCTACACCGACTCGCCCCCCGACTTCGGGACCGACCGCTCGCCGGTCGAGGGTTTCCTGCTCGATCGCACCGAGGGCCACTGCGAGTACTTCGCGAGTTCGATGGTGGTGCTGGCGCGCTCGCTCGGCATCCCGGCCCGGATCGTGAACGGCTTCGCGGCCGGCGCCGAGAACTCCGTCGGTGGCTTCATCGAGGTCGCACAGTCGGATGCCCACACCTGGGTCGAGGTGCACTACCGCGAGGCCGGCTGGGTGCGCTACGACCCGACCCCGCCCGACCTCCGGATGGCCGGCAGCGACGCGCTGCGCGACGGCCGCACCTGGCGGGAGCTCGCGAGCGCGATCGAGCTCTGGTGGTTCACCAACGTCGTGGACTTCGACCGCGGCACGCAGACGCGGGCGCTGAAGGATCTCTGGATGTCGTGGAACGAGTGGCGCCAGGAACGCCGCGAGGCGCAGGGAAGCGGAGGAGGCGGAAGGACGCAGGACCGGGAAGAAGGAAGCCCCTTCGTCGGCCCCGCGCCCTGGGGGCTCGGCATCGCAGCGCTGTTCGTGCTGCTGGCCGCCGCCGACCTCCGCAGGCGCCGCCGCACGGTACGGCTGCCGGCCGACTATGCCACCGCGCTGCGCTGGCTCGCCCGCCGCGGCCACCGGCGCGCGCCCGGCCAGACGGCGCGCGCGTTCTCCCGCCAACTCGCGCGCGCGATCCCGGAAGAGGCAGCGCGGGCCTTCGCGCGGGTGACCGAGGCCTACCTGGGCCAGCGCTTCGGCGCGCGGGAGGCCGTGAATTGCCGCGACGAACTCGCGGTCATGCGCCAACATCTGCGCGCGTGAACCGGTTCGTCCTGCTCGATCGCGACGGCGTCCTGGTGCGGGACACCGACTACCCGCATCGTCCGGAGGACTACGCGCTGCTGCCGGGCACCATCGCCGCGCTGCGGCGCCTGGCGGACGCGGGCTACGCGTTCGCGATCGTGACCAACCAGAGCGGAATCGGACGCGGCTACTACGACGAGGCCGCCTTCCGCCGCTTCCAGCAGCTGCTGCTCGACGATCTCGCCGCGGGCGGCGTCGAGATCGCGGCGACCTTCCACTGCCCCCATCGCCCGGACGAGGGCTGCGGGTGCCGCAAGCCGGCACCGGGGTTGCTCTACCAGGCCCGCGACGCGCTGGGCTGGCCGCTCTCGGATACCTGGCTGATCGGAGACCACGTCCGCGATACCGAGGCCGCGCAGGCCGCCGGCTGCCGTGGGGCGATCCTGCTGGCTCCTCCGGGATCCGCGGTCCCGGAGGGCGTGATCCGCTGCGACGACCTCGCCGCCGCGGCCGGCTACATCCTGGCCCGCGACCGCACGCCCGCCGCCTAGCGTCCCCCCCACGAGGGGTGCGTCTGGGGGATCACGCGCACGTCGGGCAGCACGGCCTGGACCCGGGCCTGGAGACCCAGCATCCGCTCCGCGGAGGGCCGGCACGTCACCTTCGCGAAGGGCGTCACGGGTTGCAGGATCACGTCCGCCGCGGGGTGCACGCGCGCGATCCGGGCGACGGCCTCGTCGATCTCGGCATCGCCGGACGCCTCGGTCACCACGAGTTTCACGGTCACACGCGGCGCGCGCTTCGCCACCGCGAGAAAGCGCTCGTGTCGGTCGTGGAAGTCGGCCGGCGGCGCGCCCTTCGGATCATCCGCGCGCCGCACGTCGCTCGCGAGCTTCCAATCCATCGAGACCACGTCGATGTGGTCGATCAGCCCGGCGAGCGCCTCGGCATGGAGACCGTGGGTCTCGAGGTGGATCCGTTGGCCGGACGCTCGCAGGCCGCGGGCCAGCGCAGCGACCGCTCCGGGTTGCAGGAGCGGTTCTCCACCGGTCAGGCTGACGAACGCGTGTGGCAGCGCCTCCAGCAACGAAGCGGCCGCGGCCAGCACCTGGTCGACGCCCGGGTTCGCGTCGCCCACCGCGAAGTCCCCGGAGCCGGGCGGACACCGCTCCACCCGGGCGGTCCGCGCCGGCAACCACGAATGCGGCGTGTCGCACCACGCACAGCGCAGGTCGCAGCCGCCCAGCCGCACGAAGAGCGTCCGTCGCCCGACGTCGGGACCTTCTCCCTGCACCGATGAGAAGATCTCGACGAGGTTCACGTCCACGCGCCTACCCCTCGAGGATCGAGCGTCCCATGCCGATCTCGGCGATCAACTCTTCGAAGCGGTCCGGGTTCTCGGCCGCGCCCCGGGCGCGGATGCGGGCGACGTGGTCCTCGTCGGGCAGCGCCTCGATCCAGCCGAACTTCTCGGCCAGATGCTCGACCATGCCTCCGACATCGACCGCGCGTTTGCCGGTCACGTCGTCTGCGCCGAGCACGAAGACGTCGCCGCCCTCCACCCGCGCGAGCGACAGGATCGCGCCATAGCGCTCGCGCGCGATCCGCATCGCCATGTGCACGTCGAGATGCGCCGGGACGTCGGCGGCGACCATGGCCAGGCCTCCGAAGTGCACCAGCCGGAAGTCGCGTCCGGCCACCCAGGTGTACTCGTCGGGCGGCTCCGGGAGCTCGACGCGCGACGCCTCCTTCGCGAGGTCGGACGGGCGCCCGGCCAACAGCATCTCGAGTTCGCTCCGCTGCTCCCCCGTCTTGCGGGTGAGTTCCCCGAGGCGCCACCACCAGACCCGGCCCCAGCGCTGGAAGTCGTGCTGCGTGAAGCGCCCGGTGACCAGGTCGACCAGCTTGTCCGAGAACCGGCTGCGCCGCGTGCAGTAGGCGAGCACCACCGGGAGCGAGCTGTCCCCGCCGGATCGGATCTGGGTATACGCCTCGCCCAACTGGCTCTTCAGCTCGTCGAGATCCTCCGGCGGCCACTCGTGGTGGTCGAACCAGACCAGGCGGCCGCGGTAGAGGTTGGTCGCCTGCAGCGTGTCGCGCGCTGGCTTCGCGGCGAACCCGATCACGTATATCGGTGTGTTGTCGCGCAGGTCCGTGGCCACCCCGCGGAAGAACGTCATCAGATCCTCCTGCGGATAGATCCAGATGCCCTCGACCTGCCGCACCTCACGCGCCAGCAGCACCGCGGCGGTGATGGACTCCCGGTCCGCGTGGGCCAGGATCGCGGCCCGGCCGCGGGGCAGCGCGCGCGTCTCCTCTTCGGCCCGGATGGCGCTCTCGCCGTCCGCGGCGTTCGCGAGCGCGGGCGCTGCGTGCGCACGGGCCCGCCGCCGCCGTTCGCGCTCGAGGCGGATCCGATCGGCCTCGGACTCGGGTTCCCCGTCGTCGTCCTCGTAGGTCGGGAGTTCCGCCTCGTCGAGGTCCGGGGCGTCGGGGGAGAGTTGGAGCAGGTCCTCGTCGTCCACGGCGTCGTCCGGGTCCGGGGTCTCGGCCGCGGCCTCTGCCTCGGCCGTCCGGGGTTCGCCGTTGCCGCCCCGGCGCCCGCGTCCACGGCGGCGGCGGCTGCGCCCCTCGCCCTCGGCGGATCCCTCGGAAGCGGCGGCCGCGGTCTCGGTCTCGGCCGTCTGGCTCTCGTCTGCGGCGCCCTCGCCGCTGCCGCTCCGGCGGCCGCGCCGGCGCCGGCGTCGGCGCGGCGCATCGTCCTCGTCATCGTCGAGGTCGAACATGGAGAGTTCCTCGAAGCCGGCATCCGCAGCCGCCGGTGCGGTCTCATCTGTGGCGCTCGCGGGCGCCGGCGTCTCGGCCGCACGTTCGGCCGACGGTTCGGAAGCACCGCCGTCTCCGCCCTGTCGGCGCCCGCCCCGCCGACGTCGCCGTCGGGCCGGGGCGCCTTCTCCGTTCGCCGCGCGCGGTGCGGATTCCTCTGCGTCCACGGCCTCGCCCGTCGCGGCGGAGTCGTCGCCGCGGCCCCGTGACCGGGCGCGATCCGGGGCCGCGCGCTCGGGCTTCGGCATCAGCGCCGGCGACGGCGTCTCGAGATCGAGCGCGGTGAAGGGCCCGGTCGCGGCTTCGGCCTGGAAGATCTCTCCGGCGACGGTCAACCGGCTCAGCGCGGCCAGCACGCCGTCGCCGACCTCGCGCGCGGTCAGCAGCAGGCGGGGCCGCTCGCCGAGGCGAAGCGGCGGCGGCGCGTCCGCGGTGAGCACCGGAATCGCCGGTTCGATCGCGAAGGCCGCGCGCAGGATTCCGGCCAGGGTCCCGAGACCGAGACGCTCCCGGGCACAGAGAACCGCGGCCCGTCCCCGGCCGTCGACGCCGACCGCATCGAGGGCTTCGGTGCCAGCGCCCGCCAGCGGCCAGCGCCGCAGCGAGTGGAGTCCCTGGGCGGCCGCGAGCGCGCCCGCAAGCGTTCCGCGGAGCCCGTCTTCGGAGTCGCGAACCTTCCGGTCATTCGCGCGTTTGCGGATCGACCCCTCGAGTCGGTCCATCACTTCCGCGAGCCGCTCGTCGCCGACCCGGTGGACCGACCGGCTCGGCTGCCGGATCTCGAGTACCGCGCGTTCGCCCTCCGCACGGAGCTCGGCCATCGGCTGCGCCGCGATCACGAGTTCGAGCTGGCTGCCGCGGACCCGCAGCGCGCCGTCGTGCTTCTCGGCCAGGCCCTGGAGCGCCGCGGCCGCGGCGCGGAACCCGTCGCGAGCCTGTGCGCCCGGGAGCTGGTCCGCGAGGCGGGCCGGCGTCACCGCGAGCAGTCCGCGCTCGACCGGCATCTCGGCCGGTCCCTCGCCGGCGAGCGTGACCGCGCGCAGCGCGCCGCCCACACCGCGCACCGACCCGAGCAGCCGCCGGGCCGCGGCATCCCACGCGGGCGCGGCCACCACGATCTCGGCCAGGCCGGCTTCCGGCACCTCTCCGGCCGCCGCCAGCGCACCGAGCAGCGCATCCACGGCCGACGCCGGACTCACCGCCACGAGCCACGTCCCGCCTTCGCCCTCCCCGGTCGCGACGAGCGCCACCGTCTCGGGCACCACCGTGTCGCTTCGCCGGCTCAGCGTGTCGAGCGGCAGCGTCCCGGTCGCGCGCGCGAGCCAGCTCTCGTCGATCGGGCGGCCCCGGTCCTCTGTCTTGCGGCGTCGCCCGAAGCGGCGTCTCATGACCATGCGGATTCTCCTTTGGACCCGGGGCCCGGGGGCGCCGATGTGCGCGCCACGGGGGCCGCGCCGGGCCGGAAAAGCGAAGGGTTCCAGGTGGGTAGCGGCCCCCCGGGCGTTCCTCAATGGTTCGCCCGCTGGCGGCGCGCGTTGCGCCCCTACGGCGTGACGATCAGGGGCTCCGATTCGTCGTCGCTGGCCACGCCGGGGGCGCCCTCGGTGGACGCTTCGCCCTCGAGCACCGGGCGCAGCGGAAGTTCCAGCAGGATGCGCGCGACCGGATTCTCCGACAGCGAGCCTTCCCCTTCGAACGAGACCGCGGCCGCCAGGCAGGCCCGCGCCGCGTCCTCGTCGCCGCGCTTCCAGAACGTCCACGCGGACTCCCGGAAGCGGTGGCGGGCGAGCGCGCGCCCCTCGGCGTCGAAGACCTCGTCCACGGCCTCGGCCACGATCGTCGCGAGCTGTTCCTGGCGGGTCGCCCCCGAGACGATCAGGGGACTGTCCGCGGCCGCGCGAAGCTTCTCGACCAGGGGCATCAGGACCTCACCCTCGGGCGGCCAGGGGCCGAACTCGCCGGCCTCGATGCGCGCGGTGGCGTCCTCCAGCGTCGCCTCGCCCGGCGCCAATGCGGCGGCGACCTCGTCGCCCGGCAGCGCGATGCCCGGGTCGTCCTCAGCCACCCGCGTGCGCCATTCCGAGAAGTTCCGCGGCAGCGGCCGATCGGTCGGAGACCCGGCCACTGCGCGCGCCACCAGGGTGCGGGCCACCGGGGGTGCGACCTCGATCGCGGGGAACGCGTCGCGGCGCCCGAGGTCGCGCAGGAACTGGCGGATCTTGCTGCGGCTGGCGCTGTAGACCTCGAAGCCGACGAGCCCGCGGGCATCGTCGATCACGCACTCGAACAGCCGCGCCCCGCCCTGCGGATGCGGTTCGAGTTGGTAGACGAAGCGCGCTCCCATCGGGTCGAAGGGCGAGACCCAGGCGCCCTCGAGGCGGGATTCGACCGGGGCGACCCGGGCCACGACCGGCGGCGGCGCCTCCTCCTGCACCGCGACGCCGGCCGAACGCAGCCGGTGACGCAAGCGTCGGAGGACCTTCTTGCCCGCCTTCGGCAGCCCGTCCTCGGACGCCGCGAGCACGATCGCCATGCCCTCCTCTTCTTCTGCCCAGGCGTCGGCGAGTTCGGCCGCATCGTCCGGAGAGGACGCCAGCAGCCACGCAAGCAGCTGCGCCGCAGCACCGTCGTCGAGCGTGTCGAGCAGCTGGAACGGGTCCCCGTTCGCGGGGCGGATCTCGTCGGCCAGCGCCGGCAGCGCGCCAGCGGCCTCCTCGAGGGCATCCGCCAGGCTCACGAGCGACTCCGTCCGCGTGCCCGGCCCGCGCGATTCATGGCCATCCCCACATCGTTCTCCTTCTGCTGCATCCGCCGGGACCCCGACCGCGGCCACCGCCGGGCGTCGCACCGGCCCTGGCGGACGGCGTGCAGCCGTCGCGCGGGGGGCGCGTGGGTTCATCCGGCGTGTGACAGCTTCTCGACCTCGGCCAGCGCATACCGGTCCGTCATCCCGGCGATGTAGTCCGCAATCGCGCGAGCTTCGCCCTCCTGGGGGAGGCGCGCCACCACGTGTGCCGGGAGCCGCGCCGGGTCCGCGCGGTAGTGGGCGAACAGCACGGCGAGCGCCTGCGCCGAGCGCGCGCTCACCTCGGCCACGGCCGGATGCTGGTAGAGCGCCTCATAGAGGAACTCCTTGAGCTGTCGCTTCGAGTTCCCGGTTTCCGTGGAGTATTTGACGATCCGCCCCTGGGTCCCGCGGACCGCGTCGACGTCCTGCGGGCACAGCTGATCGAGCGCGCGGGCGGTCGATTGGACCAGGTCGGTCACGAGCCGGTTGATGATCGCGATGATCCCCTGCGCATGCCGCACCGCGGGCTCCACCGCGGCGCCGAGGCGCGCCACCACGGGTTCGGCCGTCTCGGCCCAGAGCGCCACGTCGTCCAGTTGCGCGGGATCGAGCAACCCCGATCGCAGGCCGTCGTCGAGGTCGTGGTTCAGGTAGGCGATCTCGTCGGCCAGGTCGGCGAGCTGCGCCTCGAGCGAGGGTTGGGGACCGATGTCGGGCACCGGAACCGGATGCGGCCAGCGGCAGCCGTGCTTCAGGATCCCTTCCCGCGTCTCCCAGGTCAGGTTGAGGCCAGGGAACGCCGGGTAGCGGTCCTCGAGCCAATCGACGATGCGCAGGGTCTGGCGGTTGTGATCGAAGCCGCCGTCCTCGGCCATCAGCTCGTCGAGGACGCGCTCGCCCGCGTGCCCGAACGCGGTGTGTCCGAGGTCGTGCGCGAGCACGATGGCCTCGGCCAGGTTCTCGTTCAACCGCAGCGTGCGCGCGAGCGTGCGCGCGATCTGGCTGCCCTCCAGCGTGTGGGTCAGCCGGTTGCGGTAGTGGTCGCCCTCGTGCGGGACGAAGACCTGGGTCTTGTACTGGAGGCGCCGGAACGCACGGCTGTGCACGACGCGGTCGCGGTCGCGCGCGAATGCGGTGCGATAGGCGTGCTCGTCCTCGGCGTGGAGCCGGCCGCGCGAGGCCGCGCTCGACTGCGCGAAAGGCGCGAGGCCCCGCGTCTCGTCGCGCTCGGCCTCCTCGCGCCAGCGCACCGCGCTCATCGCCCGGACTCGTCCTGCAACAACTCGCGAAGCGCCTCGCGGTCCCGGGCACCGATCTCGCCGTGGCTGACGGGCTGGCCGGCGCCACCCAGCCAGAGCCACGCCGCGATCAACGCGAGGGCCAGGGACAGGGACACGACCATCCACCGCTTCACGACGATGCCTCCGCTCTCGGGCGAACCCGGGGCGCCGCGCGGGGAGAGGACGCGGCCGGTCCGTCGCCGCGAAGGTACCATCGGCCCATGTCCACGACACCCCGTCTGCTCCTCGGCCCCGGTCCCTCCAACGTGCCTCCGCGCGTGCTCGCGGCGATGAGCCAACCCCTGCTCGGGCACCTCGATCCGGCCTTCCTCGAAATCATGTCCGCGGTCCAGCGGGACCTCCGGGCGCTCTTCGGCACCACCCACGAACTGACGCTGCCGCTCTCGGCTCCCGGAAGCGCCGGCATGGAGGCGTGTCTCGCGAACCTGCTCGAGCGTGGCGACGACGTCGTCGTCGGCGTCCACGGCGTCTTCGGCGAGCGGATGTGCGCGGTCGCGGGCCGCATCGGCGCGCGCGTGACCCGCGTCGAGGCCGAGTGGGGAACCGCGCTGTCGGCCGACGCGATGGCGGACGCGATCGCACGCACGCGCCCGCGCGTGGTCGCCTTCGTGCACGCCGAGACCTCGACCGGCGTCCGTCAGCCGGTCCGCGAGATCGCGGAGGCCGCGCGGAGCGCGGGTGCCCTGGTCGTGCTCGACTGCGTCACCTCGCTGGGCGGCCTGGCGGTCACGCTCGATACGTGGGGCATCGACGCGGCCTACAGCGGCACGCAGAAGTGCCTCTCCTGCCCGCCTGGACTCTCGCCCATCTCGTTCAGCGAGGCGGCTCGGGCGCGCGTGGAGGCGCGCGCGACGCCGGTCCAGAGCTGGTTCATGGATGTCACGTTGCTCGCCGGCTACTACGGCGCCGAGCGCGTCTACCACCACACGGCCCCGATCTCGGCGATCTTCGCGCTGGCCCAGGGCCTTCGCATCGTCCAGGAGGAAGGGATGCCGGCGCGCGAGGCGCGGCACCGCGCGGCCGCCGAGCTGCTGATCGAGCGGCTCGGGACGATGGGCTTCGAGCCCCTGGTCGATGCGGCGGTCCGGTTGCCGCCGCTCACGACGCTGCGGCTCCCGGCCGCGGTGACCGATGCCGGCGAAGCCCGGATCCGCCGGCGCCTGCTCGACGAGCACGGCATCGAGGTGGGCGGCGGCCTCGGCAAGCTCTCGGGCCAGGTCTGGCGCGTCGGTCTGATGGGCGAGAATGCGCGGCCCGAAAGCGTCGAACGCCTCGAGGCCGCGCTCCGCGCCCTTCTCTAGCGCGCGGCCGCGCCCAGGGCTTCGACCCGGTCGAGGTGCTCCTGCAGGACCTCGCGCCAACGTGCGGGCGCCTCGAACTGCGGCTGATGGGCGGCTCCGACGATCAGCGCGAGCCGGGCGTCCGGAATGTCCCGCGCCATCACCGCGCTCGGCTGCAGGAAGCCGCGGTCCTGGCTGCCCACCATCACGAGCGTGGGCACCCGGATCTCCCCGAGCCGTCCGACCACGCCCTCCTGCTCGGCCATCGCGCGCACGAAGGCCTCGTAGGCGAGCGGATCCATCGCCTCGATCCGCGCGGCCCGCCACGCCCAGTAGCGCTCGCCCCAGGCGCGCTCGTGGGCGCGCGCGGCCGGCGCCCGGTCCTGGCTCCCGCTCTCGAGTTCGCGGAGTCTCCGGGCCAGCGTCGCCATCCCCTGTTCGCGTGCAATGCGGCCGCCGAGCGCCGCGGAAGCGAGGTCGATGCCCTCGAGCGGCGCCGCCGTCGTGTCCATCAGGATCAACGACGCCAGTTCGACACGGGGGTCGAGCGCGGCGCGCAGCGCGATCATCCCGCCCATCGAGTGCCCGAGCAGGTGCACGGGTTCGCGCGCAACGCCGGAGAGGAACGAGACCAGGTCCTCGACCAGCGCCGCGAACGTGACGTCGGCCTCCGTGCGGAACCGCGCGGACGCCCCGTGTCCGCGCAGGTCCGGGACCAGCACGCGGCGCCCGCGCGCCAGCGCCTCCGGGTGGTCGCCGAAGTCCGCTGCAAACCCGGTCCAGCCGTGGAGCAACACCAGCGGCGCGCCGTCCCCCCGGTTCCCGGCCTCTTCGTACGCGATCGCGACACCGTCTCCGGTCTCGAAGGTCTTCATGCGTTGTGCAGCCTCGGCTCGGTGGGGGCGTCCGCCAGCACCGCGGCCTCGTGGTGGACGACGTCGTCGAGTCGCGCGGCGACCTGGTCGCGTCCCGCCCACTGGCAGGCCAGGTCGAGATACACGCCGTGGTGTCGTGCCTCCGCGCTCCGCAGGCCGCGGTAGAAGTGCGCCAGCTCCGGGTCGACGACCGCGTCCGCGAGCAGGCCCAGGCGCTCGCAGCTACGCGCCTCGATCACGGCCGAGCACAGCAGCGTGTCGAGCCGGCGCTGCGCCTCGGGCTGGCGCACGATCTCGCGAAGCCGGCCCGCGTACGGGCTCGGCCGCTGGCGGCCGAACGCGACGTGCCGCCGCTCGAGCCAGCGCAGCACCTCGTCGAAGTGCGCCAGCTCCTCGCGCGCGAGTGCGGCGAGGGGCGCCATCCATCCGGGCCGGTCGGCGGACTGGAAGATCAGCGTCATCGCGACACCGGCGGCCTTCTTCTCGCAGTGGGCGTGGTCGAGCATCACGTCGTCCAGATGCGCCGCCGCACGCGCGGCCCAGGCGGGCGGGGTCCGGGAACGCAGCTTCAGCATGGCCCCGAATATAGACGCCCGGCCCCCGGGAGCCCGCAGCGCGGCGGATGCGCTACCGGTCTGCCATGACGCTCGCCTTCGATCTCTTCTGGTCCTTCCGCAGCCCCTATTCCTACCTGGCCACGAAACGGCTCGTCGCGATCCAGGAGCGCTACGACGTCGAGATCGCGGTCCGGCCCGTCTATCCCCTCGCCGTCCGCTCGGACGACTTCTTCGACCGGATCAACCCGTTGTGGCCCCCGTACCTGATGCGCGACACCGTGCGGATCGCCGAGATGGAGGGGCTCCCCTACCGCTGGCCCCAGCCCGACCCGGTGCTGCAGGTCCAACGCGACGGGCGGCCCGTCACGCCCCGGGAGCAGCCCCACATCCACCGGCTGACCCGGCTCGGCCAGCTGGCCGCGGAGCGGGCGCGCGGCCTGCCCTTCCTCGACGAGGTCTCGCGCCTGATCTTCGGCGGCACCGCCGGTTGGGACCAGGGCGACCACCTGGCCCTCGCGGCGGCGCGCGCCGGCTGCGATCTCGCGGAGATGGACCGCGTCATCGCGTCGGACGCGGACCGCCTCGAAGCCGCGATCCAGGCCAACCAGGACGCGCTCACGGCCGCCGGGCACTGGGGGGTGCCGACCTGTGTCTTCGAAGGCGAGCCCTTCTTCGGTCAGGACCGCCTCGACCACCTCGTGTGGCGACTCGAACGCAACGGACTCACCACTCGCTGAGCGCAGGAGGACGACCCATGCATCCGGGCATCCATGCCGCGAACCACCCCGACAAGCCCGCGTACATCCTCGCCGGCAGCGGGCAGGTGGTGACGTTCGCGGAACTGAACGACCGCTCCAACCAGGGTGCGCAGCTGTTCTGGCAGCTGGGCCTGCGGCCCGGCGACCACGTGGCACTGTGCATGGAGAACAACGCCCACTTCCACCAGGTGTGCTGGGCCGCGCATCGCGCAGGCCTCTACTACACCGCGATCAGCACCCGGCTCTCGACCCCCGAGGTCGAGTACATCGTGGACGACTGCGATGCCAGGGTCTTCGTCACCTCGGTCGCGATGGCCGAGCACTGCGGCGAGCTGGCGGACCGCTGCCCCAAGCTCGTGTCGCGTCTGGTCGTGAACGGCGCGCTGCCGGGCTTCGATTCCTGGGAGGACGCGCTCGCGGCGCAGCCGGCCGAGCCGCTCGCCCGCGAGTTCGAGGGTGCCCCGATGCTCTACTCCTCGGGCACGACCGGACGGCCCAAGGGCGTGAAGCACCCGCTGTCCGGAGCACCCCTCGGAGACGCCCCGCCGCTGGCCAAGGCCATCCTGTTCCTCTACGCCGGCACCGAGGACTCGGTCTACCTCTCGCCGGCGCCGCTCTACCACTCGGCCCCGCTGGGCTTCACGATGGGCTTCCTCCGGATCGGGGCCACCGTGGTGATCATGGAGAAGTTCGACGCGATCGACGCGCTGGTCCAGATCGAGAGGCACCGCGTGACCCACAGCCAGTGGGTGCCCACGATGTTCGTCCGGATGTTGAAGCTGCCGGAGCAAGAGCGCGCGCGCTTCGACGTGTCGAGCATGCAGGTCGCGATCCACGCCGCCGCACCCTGCCCGGTCCCGGTCAAGGAGCAGATGATCGAATGGTGGGGTCCGGTGATCCACGAGTACTACGCCGGCACCGAGGGCAACGGCTTCGTGATGATCGACTCGGAACAGTGGCTGGCCCACAAGGGTTCGGTCGGTCGCCCGACCAACGCCACCGTGCACATCCTCGACGACGAGATGAACGAGCTTCCGGTGGGCGAAACCGGCGGCATCTACTTCGAGAGCGACGTGAAGTACGAGTATCACAAGGCGCCGGAGAAGACCTCGGACGCGCGAAGCCCGCAGGGCTACACGACACTGGGCGACGTCGGCTACCTCGACGAGGAGGGCTATCTCTACCTGACCGACCGCAAGGCCTTCATGATCATCTCGGGCGGCGTGAACATCTACCCGCAGGAGACCGAGAACTGCCTGATCACCCACCCCAAGGTCACCGACTGCGCGGTGATCGGCGTGCCCAACGAGGACTTCGGGGAAGAGGTCAAGGCCGTCGTGCAGCCGGCCGACCCGGCGGCGGCGGGGCCGGAACTCGAGCGCGAGCTCATCGCGTACTGCCGCGAGCAGATCGCGGACGTGAAGTGCCCGCGCAGCATCGATTTCATGGAGGAGCTTCCGCGGCACCCGACCGGGAAGCTCTACAAGCGGCTGCTGAAGGACCGCTACTGGGGACGGAAGGAAAGCAGGATCGTCTGATGCCGGATCCCGGCCGCGACGACGACACCCCGACCGCGGTCTACGAGCGCCGCGTGGGCGCCAGTGCCGAACGGGTGTGGGAGAACGTGCGGGATTGAGAGCACCTTCCGGCTCTCCATGCCGCGGCGTTTCGTGCGGTCCGCGTCGAGGAAGAGGACGCCTGGGGCTGGCGCGCGCGCGTCGAATCCCGCCGGGGCGGGGCGCCGTTCACGGTCGAACTCCGGATCGATGACGACGGCGGCGGCTACCACTCCCGCACGGTCGCGGGTCCCGGCACGGGCTCGGACGTCTACACCCGGGTCCTGCCGGTCGACGACGCGCACACCGACGTCCGCGTCTCGTTCCTGGCACCCGGCCTGCCGGCCTCCCAGCGCGCCGGGTACGGGCGGGCGATGGTGCGCCTCTACACCCGGCTCTGGGACGAGGACGAGGCGATGATGCAGCATCGCCAGGCCTTCCTGGACGGAAGCGCCGCGCCGGTGGCACGCCGCACCGGCGCCAGGGTCCGGCTGGGCCCGGCGGACGCGCTGCGAGCGACGCTCCCGGCGCTGTTCGACGTCGACGGGGACCCCTATCGCGTGGTCGCGACCGCCCGTGGCCTGGCCGCGCACACGGCCGTGTGTCCGCACTGGGGCGCCTCACTCGCGGACGCCGCGATCGAGCGCGGCGCGGTGGTCTGTCCGTGGCACGGATACCGATACGACCTCGAGAGCGGCCGCGGGCCGGCGGGACAGGCCTGTCGGCTGCTCGTCCGGGCCGCAGTCGAGATCGACGGCGCCGGGGTGGCGTGGCTGCTGACGCGCTGAGACACGGCGCCCGCGGGCACGACCGATCGCCGTCCGCGCTGGCCGCGGTCGCTATGCTGATGGCGTGATCGACCGGGGCCTCACGCACATCGCGCTTCCCGTCAGCGACATCGACGCCAGTATCGCGTTCTACGCCCGCTACGCGGCGATGTCGGTCGTCCACGAGCGGCAGGATGCGGCGACCGGAGTCCGCGTGGTGTGGCTGAGCGACGGGACGCGGCCCTTCGCGATCGTGTTGATCGAGGCCGAGAAGGTGGAGACGCCGCTCGTGCCGATCGCCCACCTCGGTGTGGGGTGCGCCACGCGTGAGGAGGTCGACCGGCTCGCGGCCGAAGCCCACGCCGAGGGGCGCCCGGTGTGGGGACCCACGGACTCTCCTCCCCCGGTCGGCTACTGGGTGTTGATCGCCGACCCGGACCATCACACCCTCGAACTCTCCCACGGGCAGGAGGTCAGCCTGACGATCCGCGAAGCCGGCGCAAAGACGCGCTGAGGCCGCTCGGACGGCTTGCTAGCCTTGATCCGGCATTCCCGATTGGCCACGGAGGTGGCGAGGGGTGGGCGCAGGCGAAGTCGAGCGCAGCAGGGCCCCTCGTCTGTTCCCTGTGCCTTGGGCCACCCGAGTGACTCCCGCCACCGGGTGACGATCCGGGGCGAGCCATGAGCCGGAGCCCACCCCTCGCCACCTCCCCCGAGGTCGACCGGCGAATGCCGGACCAAGGCTAGGCGCGGACGAGGAGCCGGCGCGCTGCCCACACCCCCAGGAGCGCCAGCCAGAGCCCCGGGGCCAGGTGGTTGCGGAGCGCGTGTACGGGATCGTACATGCACGCCCACTGCATCAGGGCCGCCGGGATCGCGGCCGCTCCCAGGCCCAGCGCCAGGCCCACTGCCCAGGGCGATGCCGGCGAATGGCGGCGCAGCAGCCAGAGCCCGCCCAGCAGGACCGGGATGCCGAAGGCGACCGTCTCCACCGAGCAGTGGGGCCGCTTGCCCACCAGGCTGAACACCTGCGGCGGCGCGATCCACTCGGCACCGAGCACCCCGACCCAGGCCCCGAGCCCGGCGAGGGGAAGCGCGAGCGCGCGCAGACCGAGCCGCGCCCCCGGTGTCGCGAGCTGCGTCGCACCCACCAGCGCCAGCACCACCGCGACGACGCCGGCCAGCGCTTCTGCGGCGACCAGCAGTGAGGATCCGACCGCGGCCCATGCGCCGGGCCGCATCGGGCCGGTCGCGAAGGTGGCCACCGCGACCCAGGCGGCACCTCCGACCAGTACCAGACCGAACGTGGTCCACGGCGACCGCACCGGCGTCACGGGCGTGAGGTCCGCCACCAGCTCTGCGATCAGCTCGTCGCTCATCCCGGTGGCGTCTCCTGTCTGGAGGAGCCACGCGGCGCCGGCCGTGGGCGGACGGCAGCGGGACCCCTGGACGATACGCAGCGCCTCCGGGAACGGTTACGGGCCGGTTACGCGCGCCGCGGGGTCGAAGAGCTTCTGCTGGGCGTAACGCGTATCGACGTACTCGCGGACCTCGCGTAGCTTCCCACCGGCCACGCGGAACGCGAAGTGGTAGTGGTTGCGATAGTCCTCGCCCCGGGCCGTGCGGGCCTCCAGGACGACCTCGGCGGCGACGCGCTCGCCTTCGGCCAGGATCGACACGACCTCGATCCGCAGCGGGGTCGCGGCGTCGTAGCGGTCGATGCCGGACGACATCAGGCCGAGGACCGCGGCCTTGCCTTCGTAGGTGCCTCCGAGCGGAGAACCCGGCGGCACCCACCAGCGGACGTCCTCCGCGAGCATCTCCGAGAGGTCCGCCGCGCCGGCCTCCACGGCCTCGAACCAGCGGCGCACCACCGCCTTCGATGCGTCGCTCGTCATCGCTCTCCTCCGGGCCGGCCAGTGTACACTCCGGTTCCGGGCGCCGGTTTCCGCGTCGATCCGCCCCGGCCACTCGCCCCGATCTGGAGTCTGGAGTCCCGATGTCCGTCCGCGCGATCGATTGCTGGGTCAACGTCACGATGGGCGAACACGCGCCGCCCGAGTATCTGGTCCGCGTGAAGGAGGACTACTTCAAGGGGGGCGACGAGTTCTTCCGCAACCTGGAACCGCAGGAACTCGTCGACCAGATGGACGAGGCCGGCGTCGAGAAGGCCGTACTCACGCTCGACGTGCGGCGTCCGTCGAAGCACGCCCTCGCCTTCGCGTCCCGTTTTCCCGAGCGCTGCTTCTTCTCCGCCAACGTGGCGCCGACCGGCCGGATGGACGAGGTCTGGGAACTGGAAGCGCTCGTCCGCAACGAGCCGGTGGTGATGGCCCGCGCCGTCCCGTTCGGGACCGACACGCCGCCCGGCCACGTCCGCTACGTGCCCCTCTACGTGAAATGCATCGAACTCGACCTTCCGCTCTCGATCAACACCGGGCTCCCGGGGCCGCCCGTCCCCGGCGAGTGCCAGCATCCGATCCACCTCGACCGGGTCTGCGTGCAGTTCCCGGAACTGCGGCTGTGCATGGCGCACGGGGCCGATCCCTGGTGGGACGTCGCGATCCGGCTGATGATCAAGTACCGCAACCTCCACCTGATGACCTCGGCCTACGCGCCCCGCTACCTGCCCGCCAGCCTGATCCACTACATGAACACACGCGGGCAGGAGAAGATCCTCTTCGCCTCGGACCACCCCGTCCTCTCGTTCGCGCGCTGCATCGGCGAGGCGCAGCAACTCGACCTTCGCGAGGGCGTGCTGGAGAAGTACCTGTACGGCAACGCCGAGCGCCTCTTCTTCTCCGAGCGGAAGCCGAGGAACTAGCATGTCGAAGCGCAGCCCGTCGGGCGGCGAATCGGTGGCAATGCGTCGTGGCTGACCCCGAGGAGCACCGAATGCCCGGAGCACTCGATGGCATTCGCGTCGTCGACATGACGCAGATGATCTCGGGGCCCGTCGCCGCGCGCATCCTGGCGGACCAGGGGGCCGACGTGATCAAGGTGGAGCCGCCGGGCACGGGTGACCTGGTGCGCGTGATGGGGAGCCGCGACGGGATCTCGGCCACGTTCGCGACGTCCAACCGCAACAAACGCTCGATCGTGCTCGACATGAAGACGTCCGACGGCCTCGCCTGGATGAAGAAGCTCGTGGCCACCGCCGACGTCTTCCTCCAGAACTACCGCCCCGGAGCGGCCGAGCGGATGGGGCTCGGCGAAGACGCGCTGCGCGCGGCCCGGCCCGACCTCGTCTACGTCTCGATCAGCGGCTTCGGCGAGACCGGACCCTACGCGCACAAGCGCGTCTACGATCCGGTGGTGCAGGCGCTCTCGGGCCTGACCGCGATCCAGGCGGACCGCGAGACCGGCCGGCCCCGGATGATGCGCCTGATCGTCCCCGACAAGCTGACGGCCCTGACCGCGGCCCAGGCGATCACGGCCGCCCTCTTCGCGCGGGAACGCACCGGACGGGGCCAGCACCTGCGCCTGGCGATGCTCGACGCCACGGTCGCCTTCCACTGGCCGGAGGCGATGGCGGGGCACACCTGGGTCGGCAAGGGCGCGCACCGCAAGCAGGCCCGGCTCGCGCAGGACCTCGTGTTCCAGACCGCCGACGGCTTCATCACCTGCGGCGCCGTCTCGGATTCCGAATGGCGGGGGCTCTGCCGGGCCCTCGACAAAGCCGACTGGCTCGCCGATCCGCGCTACCAGACGCCGGCCGGACGGATGCTCCACGCTCCCGAGCGCCTCACCGCGACGCAGGAAGTCCTGATCCGGGCCCCGAGCGCGCACTGGCTCGATCGGCTCGAGGCCGAGGACGTCCCCTGCGCGCCGGTGCTCGATCGCGACACCCTGCTCGAGCACCCGCAGGTCGTCGAGAACGACATCGTCCACGAGAGCGAACACCCGGTCGGCGGGCCGATGCGCCAGGCGCGTCCCCCCGAGCGTTTCAGCGTGACGCCGAGCGCGATCCGGCGGCCAGCCCCCGGTCTGGGCGAGCATACGGACGAGATCCTGGAAGAGCTCGGCGCCACCGCCCCGGAACGGCTGCGCCTGCGCGAAGAAGGAGTGCTCGGATGAATCGGTGGCTCGTCGTCGCTTCGGGGTTCGGTGCGATCGGGGTCGTGCTCGGCGCGTTCGGGGCCCATGGCTTGTGGGCGCGGATCTCTCCGGAACAGCTCTCGAGCTGGGAGACGGCCGTGACCTATCATCTGCTCCACGCGCTGCTGCTCGCGGCGCTGGCGTGGAACGCGGGCGATCGCCCGATCCAGCTTCCGGCCACGCTGCTGACGCTGGGCATCCTGTTCTTCTCGGGCTCGATCTACCTGCTGGTCCTGGGGGGGCCGCGCTGGCTCGGCCCGGTGACCCCGCTCGGCGGTCTGTGCTTCATCGCGGGCTGGCTCAGCCTCGCCTGGCTCGCCCGATCCTGAGGCCCCGCTACGTTCCCGCCCGCGGGCCCGGCGGGTCCCACTGGAGGTTCGCGATGGCCCTGGTCGAAGACGTGACGCAGCAGATGAAGGACGCGATGAAGGCGCAGGACAAGTCGCGGGTCGCGGCGCTTCGCATCATCCGCGCCACCTTCCTCACCGAGATGAAGAAGGATGGTGCCGAATCGCTGCCGGACGACGTCGCGACCGGCGTGTTGCGCCGGCTCGAGAAGCAGCGCAAGGAGAGCATCGAGGCGTTCGAGAAGGCCGGACGCACCGAGCAGGCCGCCGCAGAGCGCGCCGAGCTGGCCGTGGTCCAGTCGTTCCTGCCGAGCCTTGCGGACGAGACCACCACCCGCGCCTGGGTCGAGACCGCGATCGCGCAGAGCGGCGCGCAGAACGTGAAGGAAGCGGGCAAGGTGATGGGCGCCCTGATGAAGGCGCACAAGGGCGAGGTCGATGGCGGTCTCGCGCAGCGGATCGCCCGCGAGATCCTCCCGGACGCCTGAAGGAACCCCTGAAGAGGGGTCCCTGGATGCGTCTCGCACGGCTGCTGCGGTCCGGCGCGGCCGGCGCGGTCCCGACGTAGGGGAAACCAAACGTCGTTTCGAGCATAGGGCGAACCCCTGTACCCCATATGGGTGACACCATCGAGTGACATTCGTCACTGAGGCGTCACACTCCCCACGAGACCATGGAGCCGTGATGCGATGGGGGTGAGCCATGGACGCTCGTAGTGTCGCCCCGGCGACGGTGCGATCCGGTACCGGACCGATCCGCGGGATCCTGTACGCCGGGCTCTTCGGCGTCGCGGCCTGGGGCGGGATCCTCGCGATCGCGTGGGCCGTCGGGAGGCTCTTGCGCTAGTTCGCGCACCGATTCCGATGACCGCGCAGGACGCGTCTTGCGCGGCGGGTCCGGGCGTGGTGCCCTCCGCCCCGAGGAACACCACGTGAAGCCGCCGAACCCCGCCCGTCGCCGTCGGGACGACGCGATCTACGCGTTGGCCGTGGTCGCGGTCTGGGCCACGATCGGGTTCGCGCGCCCGGCCGTCGCCTCGCTCCGCGAAGCCTTCGGCGCCAGCGTCTTCCTGTGGATGGTCGGCGCGGGGCTGCTCGCCGCGATGGCCTTCGCCTGGCGCGGCGTCCGCGGGACCGGAATGCGCGCGCAGGCCGTCGTAGTCGGGACCGCCCTGCTGCTGGCCGCCCTCGCGTGGACGCTCCGCGCACAGCCGGTAGAAGCCCTCCACCTGCTCGAGTACGCGGGCCTCGGCTGGCTGGGGTTCCGGGCCGTCGTGCATCGCGACCCCTCCCGCCTCGCGTTCGCGACCGCGGCGCTGCTCGGG
>Ga0114931_10000333_pt1 | contig 55754 bp, 62 predicted proteins | sample 2SBtaG_FD_89579 | JGI IMG/M metagenome (GOLD analysis project Ga0114931, IMG submission 89579) | Deep subsurface microbial communities from Kolumbo volcano to uncover new lineages of life (NeLLi) - 2SBTROV14_V59a metaG | ecosystem: Environmental > Aquatic > Marine > Volcanic | place: Kolumbo... | reverse complement strand
GTTCCATGGAACCGTACAGCTTGATGATCTCGACCTGCCGGTTCTGCTCGGCATAGTAGCGTCGCGCGGTCTCGACGTACTTGGTGGCGATACGCAGTCGCCCCGGCGGGTTGGCCATCTCCGGTTTGCCGGCCACCATCAACCGACAGGGGGCGATGTTCAGATCCAGCGGCTCATACAAGCCGTTGCCGCCATGCTCCAGCAGCGTATCCTTGCCCACGATACCCATATCCGCCGCGCCATACTGCACGAAGGTCGGCACATCGGTGGCGCGAATCAGCACGATTTTGGCCTCCGGCAGACTGGTATCCAGAATCAGCTTGCGGCTGGTGTCGGGATCATCCACCAACTCCACGCCGGCATGCCGCAGCAAGGGCAAGGCATCCTTGAGGATGCGTCCCTTGGACACGGCAATGGTCAGGCTGTCACTCATTCAACAATCCTTCATGAAGGCACGCGACGAATGGTCGCGCCCAGCTGCTGGAGCTTTTCTTCGATACATTCATAGCCCCGGTCGATGTGATAGATCCGGTCCACGGTGGTATCGCCCTGCGCGACCAGGCCGGCCAGCACCAGACTGGCCGAGGCACGCAGATCTGTGGCCATGACCGGTGCCGCGGTCAGCGATTCGACACCCCGGGTAATCGCGGTATTGCCCTCGATCTGCACATCCGCGCCCATGCGCTGCATTTCGTGAATATGCATGAACCTGTTTTCAAACACCGTTTCGGTGACGGTGCCGGTCCCCTCGGCCACGGCGTTGAGCGCCGTGAACTGTGCCTGCATATCGGTCGGAAACGCGGGGTAAGGCGCGGTCCGGACGTTGACCGCCTGCGGCCGGCGGCCTTCCATGTCCAGAGAAATCCAGTCATCGCCGGTTTCGATACGGGCACCGGCTTCATTCAATACCTGCAATACGGCGTCCAGAATATCCGGCCGTGTGTCCTTCACCTTGACCCGGCCACCGGTGATGGCGGCGGCCACCAGATAAGTGCCGGTCTCGATTCTGTCCGGCAACACCCGGTAGTCGGTCCCGGCCAGCGTCTCGACGCCCTGGATATGGATGGTATCGGTGCCGACCCCCTCGATTTTCGCTCCCATCGCCATCAGGCACTGGGCCAGATCGGTCACCTCGGGTTCCCGGGCGGCATTCTCGATCACCGACTCACCTTCGGCCAGCACGGCGGCCATCATCAGATTCTCGGTACCGGTCACCGTCACCAGATCCATCACCAGGCGATTACCCTTGAGGCGGCCGGCACGCGCCCGGATATACCCGTTTTCGACGCTGATATCGGCACCCATGGCTTCCAGGCCCTTGAGATGCAGGTTGACCGGCCGGGAACCGATGTCGCAGCCGCCGGGCAGCGACACATCGGCGCGTCCATAACGCGCCAGCAGCGGACCCAGCACCAGAATCGAGGCGCGCATGGTCTTGACCAGTTCGTAAGGCGCCGCAAAGGAATGAATGGGTCTAGGGTCAGCTTCGATGCTCATTTTTTCACCCACCATGAGCTCCACCCCCATCCGGCCCAGCAGTTCCATGGTGGTGGTGACATCCTGCAGATGCGGCACATTGCGCACCGTGACCGGACCGTCGGCCAATAGCGTCGCGGCTAGAATCGGTAAAACCGCATTTTTTGCGCCGGAAATACGGATCTCGCCCCGCAGCGGTTTACCGCCGCTGATGATCAATCTGTCCACCGTGCCCCCGGACTACTGGATGCGACGCGCCCACTGTTCGGGCGTATAGGTGTGCAAAGCCAGCGCATGCAGATCGTTCTGAAACCGATCTCCCAGGGCCTGGTAAACCATCTGGTGCTGTTTGACCAGATTGATATCCCGAAACTGTTCGCTGACCACGGTGGCCTCAAAATGATCGCCCTCCCCCTGCACCGTCACCTCGGCGCCGAGAATGGCGTTTTCGATCAGTAGTTTTATTTCTTCCGCTTGCATGAATGTCTCTACCTGCCCTGCCGTCTGGGGCGACATAATAACGGAAACACCCGCAACTAAAAAGGAAAGAGGGCCATTCAGGCCGGATTGGTCGCGCGCGAAATCGGACAGACCTGATCCAGCCCCGAGACCCGGACCATGGCCATCATCTGCGGTGGAATATTGAGAAACTGAATGGGTTTGTGCAGTCTTTCGGCCGCGCGCATCCATTCCACCAGCAGCACCAGACCGGCGCTGTCGGAACGCTCGACACCGGACAGGTCGATATCGATCCGCTCCGCGCGGCCGAACAGTTCCCGGGACTGTTCCAGCATTTCCGGCACGGTATCAAACGACAACTCGCCCGAAACCCGGAACCAGCTGTCTTCCTCTTCGTCCAGTCGGGCCGTCACGGGGTTCCGGCTTCGGTCACCGCCGGGCCTGGAGGCCGGTTACGCGCCACCAGTTCCTCGATCAGTCCCTCGGCGCCCTTGCTGCGGAAAGAGGCGGCAAAACTGGCCCGATAATTGGTCACCAGACTGATGCCGTCAATAACGATGTCATACACCTTCCATTGGCCGTCCTGCCGATACAGGCTGTAATCGACCGGGATCGGCGGACTGCCGGCCTGTTTGATTTCGGTTTTAATCGTGACCCGCTCATCGTTGTCATTCATACGCAGCGGCTTATATTCCACCTGCTGGTCATTATAGTCAGCCAATGCCGTGCCATAGGTTCTTACCAACAGCAAACGAAATTCACTGACAAAACGCTCGCGCTGTTGCGGGCTCAGCTGCCGCCAGTATTTACCCAGACTCAGCTGCGCCATGCGTTCGAAATCAAAATGCGGCAAGACGATATCCGCCACCAGCGAATAGATTTTATCCGGGTGAGAGTGGATAGTATTCTGGTCCGCTTTCAGCTCGGCGAGCAATTTTTCGGTAGTCGTCTGCACCAGCTCAAGTGGAGACTCGACCGCCATGGCGCTGACCGGAGATAACCACACCAACGGCAGAACAATGAATAAAATACGCATCAACATTTATTTGCTACCATCCGCCTTGTTATAGAGAAACTGCCCGATGATCTGTTCCAGCACCAGCGCCGACTGAGTAAGGTGAATCTCACCCCCGTCTTTTAAGACCTCGGTATCCCCGCCCGGTTCCAACGCCACATACTGCTCACCCAAGAGACCTGCGGTAAATATTTGTGCCGAGGTGTCGGCGGGGAATTTGTTATAGCGCGAGGCGATGGCCAGACTGACCACGGCTTCGAAGGTATTCATATCGAAATCGATGCCATCCACCCGGCCTACCCTGACGCCTCCGACCGACACCGGCGACCGCACCTTGAGCCCTCCGATGTTGTCGAATCGGGCGGTTAGGTGATAGACCGATTCTTCCCGGGTATAACTGGCGAGATTACTGACCTGCATGGCCAGCACCACCAGTGCCGCCAGACCCAGCGCGATAAACACCCCCACCCAGATCTCCAACGTCCGGCTTTGATCCATCAAATATCTCCAAACATCAGTGCTGTCAAAACAAAATCCAGTCCCAACACGGCAAACGCCGAGTGTACCACGGTCCGCGTCGTCGCCCGGCTGACGCCCTCCGACGTCGGCAGTGCGTCGTAACCTTCAAACAGCGCGATCCAGGTCACCACAAAGCCGAATACGAAGCTTTTGATGATCCCGTTACGGATATCGTCATAGATATCCACCTTGGCCTGCATCTGGGACCAGAACGAGCCGTCATCCACGCCCAGCAGGCCGACGGCGACAAAATAACCGCCATAGACACCGACCGCACTGAAGATCGCCGCCAGCAAGGGCATGGACAACAAACCGGCAAAAAAGCGCGGCACAATGACCCGCCGTACCGGGTCGACGGCCATCATTTCCATACTGGAAAGCTGCTCGGTGGCTTTCATGATCCCGATTTCGGCGGTTAACGCCGAACCGGCGCGGCCGGCAAACAACAAAGCAGACACCACCGGACCCAATTCTCTGACCAGCGACAGGGCCACCATTACGCCCAGGGACTCCTCGGCGCCAAAATCGACCAGCGTGTTGTAGCCCTGCAGACCTAATACCATGCCGACAAACAACCCGGAAATCAGAATAATGAGCAGTGACAACACGCCGATGGCGTAGATCTGCCGAATCAGCAACGCCAGCCGCGGAACCAGCTCCCAGGCGCCGGCCAGCACCTGCAGCAAAAACAAGACCCCGCGCCCGAGCCGCTCGAAAAAAAGCAGTCCGGAACGACCGAGCTGCTGCAAGCGTTCGATCACACGCCCTCCATGAGATCGGCAAAGTAAGGCCGCGCCGGATAATGAAAAGGCACCGGCCCATCCGGCAGACCATGCATGAACTGGTCGACCCAGGGAGATCTGGAGTTGTTGAGTTCCTCCGGGGTCCCGTGACCGACCACCTTGCCATCCGAAATCAGATAAATATCGTCCGCAATAGAAGCCGTTTCGGCCACATCGTGTGACACAATGATGCTGGTCAGACCCAGCGCCTCGTTGAGAAGATGAATAAGCTGCACCAGGGCGCCCATGGAGATGGGGTCCTGCCCGGCGAAGGGTTCATCATACATGATCATCATCGGATCCAGGGCAATGGTCCTCGCCAAGGCCACCCGGCGCAACATGCCCCCCGACAATTCCGCGGGCATCAGGTCCCGCGCGCCCCGCAAACCCACTGCATGCAGTTTCAGCATCACCAGATCGCGGATCATCGACTCGTTCAAACGGGTGTGTTCCCGCAGCGGGAAAGCGACATTGTCGAACACGCTCATATCCGTCATCAGAGCACCGCTCTGGAACAACAGACCCATGCGTTTTCTCAATTCATAGAGCGCCTTGCGTCCCAGCTTCGGTACGTCCAGACCGTCCACCTGAATACTGCCCTGATGCGGTTTGAGCTGGCCGCCGATCAGCCTGAGCAAGGTGGTCTTGCCGGTGCCGCTGGGTCCCATGATGGCCGTGACCCGGCCCCGGCGGATATCCAGATCCACCCCATCGAAAATCCAACGCTCGCCGCGAGCGAAGCGCAGACCCCGGATTCTCACTAACACGTCATCGCTGTAGTCAGGTTTCATCGTCGTTGTTTTTTTTCAACATCAAGAGGCTAAAATACCACAATAGCCTACCATACGCGGTGCTGGCGGGGCTACAGCAAAACCCTGCAAGCCGGTATGATGGCGGTTAATTGTCTATGGGAGTCTTCATGAGCAACGTCATTCCTTTCAAGCGCCCGAAACCGAGCGCCAAACACCAAGGTAAGACCTTATGCAAACGGGGCTTTCATCAGTGGCAGAGCGTTCCCGGCACCCCTTTCGACGTCAAAAGCGGACGGCTGGTGACCCGTTTTGTCTGCAGCCGTTGCGGCGCCACCAAGATCGAATCCAAGTAGAACCGTTACCTTCCCGATGATTTTGCAGATAGTCGCCATACTCGCCGGCTTTATCCTACTCGTCTGGTCGGCCGATAAATTTGTTCTCGGCGCGGCCGCTACCGCCCGCAATCTGGGCGTACCGCCCATCATCATCGGCCTGACGATTGTCGGGCTGGGCACCTCGGCGCCGGAAATGCTGGTCTCGGGAGTGGCGGCCTGGCAGGGCAATCCCGGTCTGGCCATCGGCAATGCCCTGGGCTCGAACATCACCAATATCGCGTTGATACTTGGTATTACCGCCCTGGTCACACCGCTGGCCGTGGCCTCGCGCATCGTGCGCCGGGAAATGCCGCTGCTGATCGCCGTCATGCTGCTGGGATATCTGCTGCTCATGGATGGCGAACTCGGCATCGTGGACGGCCTGATACTGCTCACCGGACTGGGGCTGCTGATGGGCTGGATGATCTGGGAAGGCTTCGCCGCCCGCAACAAAGATCACGATCCACTGGAGCAGGAATATCTGGAAGAAATACCGGCCGACCTCAGCACCGCGGCGGCCCTGGCCTGGGTACTGATCGGACTGCTGTTGCTGTTGTTGAGTTCGCGCCTGCTGGTGTGGGGCGCGGTCGGTATAGCCCAGTCTTTCGGCGTCTCCGACCTCATCATCGGCCTGACCATCGTGGCGCTCGGCACCTCGCTGCCCGAACTGGCGGCTTCCCTGGCCAGCGCCCTGAAAAACGAACACGATATCGCCATCGGTAATGTCATCGGTTCCAATATGTTCAACCTGCTGGCGGTAATGGGCATTCCGGCCGTCATCGCGCCAGGGCCCATCAGCGCGGAGATTCTGCAGCGGGATTACCCGATCATGCTGATCCTGACCCTGGTGTTGCTGTTCCTGGCTCATGGCTGGCGTAAACCGGGACGCATCAACCGCCTGGAGGGCGGCTTTCTGGTGGCCTGCTATATCGGCTATCAGGTGCTGTTATACTTTGCGGCCACCGGCAATCCCGACTGGTAGGGCTGATAAATAATGGAAGAAGACTTCGACGTGAAAAACATCAAATGCGGCGGCTGTATCGACAGCATCCGCAAAGGGCTGTCTGAACTGGAAAACGTGACCACGGTGTCCGCCACCCTGGAAGGGGAGGTGCACGTGGAGGGCGAGGCGCTGGACCGCGAGGTTCTGGCCGCGAAACTGGCCGAGCTGGGCTTTCCGGAGGCCTGAGTTTGGACGACACGCTGAAAACCCTCGGGGTCGCGGTGCTGCAGACCGAGGCCGAAGCCATTGCCGGCCTGGTGCCACGGGTCAATGGCGATTTCGTCACCGCCTGTCGTTACCTGCTGGAATGCCCGGGCCGGGTGGTGGTGCTGGGCATGGGCAAATCCGGCCATATCGGCGGCAAGATTGCCGCCACCCTGGCCAGCACCGGCACCCCGGCTTTTTTTGTCCATCCCGGCGAAGCCAGTCACGGCGATCTGGGGATGATCACCGCCCGGGATGTGGTACTGGCCCTGTCCAACTCCGGCGAAACCGACGAACTGCTCACCATTCTGCCGCTCATCAAGCGCCTGGGCATCCCCTTGATCAGCATGACCGGTAATCCCCGCTCCACGCTGTCCCAGGCGGCCAGCGTCAATATCGACGTACATGTCGACAAGGAAGCCTGCCCGCTGGGACTGGCGCCCACCGCCAGCACCACTGCCGCCCTGGCCATGGGGGATGCGCTGGCCGTGGCCCTGCTGGAGACCCGCGGCTTCACCGCCTAGGACTTCGCCCTGTCGCATCCCGGCGGCAGCCTCGGCCGCCGCCTGCTGCTGCATATCGACGACCTGATGCATACCGGAGAAGCCATTCCCCGGGTTACGTTGGACACTCCGCTGACCGAGGCCCTGCATGAAATGAGCAGCAAAGGGCTGGGCATGACTGCCGTGGTGGATCAGGATGGCCGGGTGGCCGGCATCTTCACCGGTGGCGATCTGCGCCGCACCCTGGACCAAAAACTGGATTTTCACTGCCACCAGGTCGGTGACGTGATGACCCGCCACTGCACCACCATCCGCACCGGGGTTCTGGCCGCCGAAGCCCTGGCGGTCATGGACGCCAAAAAAATCAATGGGCTCCTGGTGGTGGATCAGGAACAAAAGCTGGTGGGCGCGGTGGGCATGCACGATCTTTTGCGCGCCGGCGTGGTCTGACGGATAACCTATCAACAGGTCAACAGGAAAAAGCCTATGCAGGACATTCTCAACAAAGCCGCCACCGTCAAACTGGTGATTTTCGATGTCGACGGCGTATTGACCGACAGTTCACTGATTTATGGCGATGACGGTCAGGAATACAAAGCTTTCAACTCCCGGGACGGCCACGGCATCAATATGCTCAACAAGCATCAGTGTGTGGAGCTGGCGATTATCACCGGCCGCACCTCCAAGGTCGTGGAACACCGGGTGACGAATCTGAACATCCAACACGTCTACCAGGGCAAGCGCGACAAGCTGCCGGCGTTTCATGAGTTGCTGGAACAACTGGCCATCGCTCCCGAACACACGGCCTATGTCGGCGACGACCTGGTGGATCTGCCCATCATGACCCAGGTCGGTCTGGCCGTGGCGGTCAACGATGCCCACGATTTTGTAAAAAAACATGCCCACTGGACCACACCCAGCAACGGCGGCCGGGGTGCCGCGCGGGATGTCTGCGAACTCATCCTGGAAGCGAAAGGCCTGCTGCAAAAGGAACTGGACAGCTACCTTTGATACGCGGAGAAAATCTTGCTCTGGGCGGCTTCCTGACGCTGGCGGCGGCGTTCAGCGGCTGGGTCTATCTGACGGCCACCCACCACCAGCCGCGGCCGGAAGAATCCGCGGCTGAGACCCCTGACACCTTTGCCGAACAGATCGTGGTCAGCACTCTGGACAATGCCGGTCAGCTGCGCCAGCGCTTGTGGGTGGATTACTCGGAACACTTTCCGCGCCGGGATACCACGACGCTGCGAAACCCTTATCTGGAGCTGTATCGAAACGATGGCCCGCCCTGGCGCATCCGGGCCCGAAAAGGCGTTATTATCAAAGGCGGTGAACGAGTGGAGCTAACAGGCAAGGTGGAATTCCACCGCGCCGCGGGTCCGGCCAATAAACGCACCGACGCCTTTACCGACGCCATCACCTTCTGGCCGGAACGCGATTTTGCCGAAACCACCCGTCCGGTCCGCATTGAACAACCCGGCCTGCAAGAAACCGCCGTCGGCATGCATGCCTATCTGGACCAGGAGCGGGTAGAATTATTGAAAAATGTCCACGCCATCCAACAGCCCCGGAAAAGGAAGCCCTGACATGCCTCGTGCGATTCCAGCCCTTCTTGCTGCTCTGCTGCTGGCAGCCGCCCAGCCCTGCCTGGCATTGTCGAGCGACCGCGATCAACCCATGGAACTGGAAGCCGATCACGCCAATATCGATGACCAGCGCGGTGTGCACGTCTATACCGGTAACGTGATTATCACCCAGGGCACGATGCGCATCACGGCGGATCATCTCACCGTCAAGTTGCGAGATGGCGATATCGTGGAAGCCATTGCCCTTGGCCAGCCCGCCACCTATCGCCAACGGCCGGATGGCAAGGAGCAGGATGTCGAGGCAAAATCCCTGCGCATGGAATATTATGCCGATAAGGGTGAACTGATCCTGATTGACCAGGCCAGGGTTTGGCAGGGCCGGGACACTTTCAGCAGTCAACGTATCCATTACGATATCGACCAGGATATCGTCAACGCCGGCGATGGTCAGAACCGGGTGAAAATCATTCTCCAGCCCAAACCCAAAGCGCAACCATAATGTCGACGCTTGTTGCCCGCCACCTGCTCAAACAGTTTCAGTCCCGTCGCGTGGTCAACGATGTCACTCTGGAGGTTTCCAGCGGCGAAGTGGTCGGTCTGCTGGGACCGAACGGCGCGGGCAAAACCACCTGTTTCTATATGATAGTCGGCCTGATCGGCTGTGATGCCGGCACAATCATGCTGGATGATATCGATCTGACCACCGCGCCGGTTCATCAACGCGCCCGCCGCGGACTGGGTTGTCTGCCGCAGGAAGCTTCGGTATTCCGCAAGCTCAGCGTGCAGGACAATATCATGGGCATTCTGGAAACCCGCCGCGATCTCGACCGGTCCAAGCGGCGCCGGAAACTGGAGCAGTTGCTGGATGAGTTGCATATCGGCCACCTCAGCGAGCAAGCCGGCATCAGCCTGTCGGGCGGGGAGCGGCGCCGGGTCGAAATCGCCCGGGCTCTGGCCACCGAACCCCGTTTCATTCTGCTCGATGAACCGTTCGCCGGGGTCGATCCTATCGCGGTCGGTGATATAAAATCCATTGTCGAGCATCTCACCGATCACCAGATCGGGGTGCTCATCACCGACCATAATGTGCGGGAAACCCTGGGGATCTGTGACCGGGCCTATATTCTTAATGAAGGCCAGGTGATCCGCACCGGCACCCCGGATGAGATTCTTGACGACCGGCAGGTTCGTGAGGTCTATCTGGGTGAGGATTTCAGGCTATGATTACACGATGCTACGCCGTAAAATAAAACGCTGGCACAATTCATGCTTGATAGGTTACAGTGGTAGTCATATCCATAGGCTACTCGGACGTTTATGAAGCAATCCATCCAACTTCGGCTTGGCCAGTCATTGACTATGACGCCTCAGCTGCAACAAGCCATCCGGCTGCTGCAGCTTTCGACGCTGGAACTACAGATGGAAGTCCAGCAGGCGCTCGATTCGAACCTGATGCTGGAGCCGGTTGAGAACGACAACGAAACGTCCGAATCCAGTAGCAACGGAGACTCCGCCGACAGCAAGAGCACCGAAGAAGGCGGGCAGCCGGAATCCGCTTCCAGCACCAGCGCTGAAACCGATATCCCCAACCCGGACCAGAATGATTCCATTCCGGACGACCTGCCGGTGGACAGTAACTGGGACGACATCTATGACAGCGGCAGCACCAGTTACAGCGCTCCGGCCAGCGACGATGACCGGGATTATTTCGAGACCCACAACACCGACAGCGAAAACCTGCACGACCACCTGGTCTGGCAGATGGAACTCACGCCGTTCAGTGATACCGACCAGGCCATCGCCACTTCCATCATCGACGCCATCAATGAAGACGGTTACCTGACCACTTCTCTGGAAGACATTCATCAGGGACTGTTGGAGACTTATCCCGAGCTGGAACTGGACGAAGTGGAAGCCGTTCTGCACCGGGTCCAGCAGTTCGACCCGATCGGTATCGGCGCGCGCGGCCCCGGCGAGTGTCTGGAGCTGCAACTCAAGCATCTGCCACCCGACACCCCCTGGAGAAACGAAGCCCTGCAACTGGTGACGCAATATCTGGATCTGCTCGGCAGCCGGGATTTCAACCAACTGATGCGGCGCATGCGCCTGGCCCAGCCCGAACTTCAGCAGATCATCGCCCTGATCCAGTCGCTGACGCCACGCCCCGGTTCACAGATCGCCTCCAGTCAGGCGGAGTATGTCATTCCCGATGTATTTGTCAGCAAACGCGGCGACAAATGGCATGTCGATCTCAACCCGGAGGCCGCACCCCGACTGCGCATCAACGCGCATTATGCCGGTCTGGTGAAACGTGCCGATAACAGTGCCGACAACACGTATCTGCGTAACCATTTGCAGGAAGCCCGCTGGTTCCAGAAAAGCCTGCAAAGCCGCAATGAAACTCTGCTCAAAGTCGCGCGCTGCATTGTTGACCGCCAGCGCGCCTTTTTCGATTACGGCGATGAAGCCATGAAACCGCTGGTACTGCGTGATGTCGCCGAAACCGTGGAAATGCATGAATCGACCATTTCCCGCGTCACCACTCAGAAATACATGCATACCCCGCGGGGCATTTTTGAATTCAAATATTTCTTTTCCAGTCACGTCGGTACCGCCGATGGTGGCGAATGCTCGGCGACCGCCATACGCGCCATGATCAAGAAACTCATTGCCGGCGAAAATCCCGCCAAACCGCTCAGTGACAGCAAGATCGCGGCTCTGCTGGCCGATGAGGGAATCGAGGTGGCCCGGCGCACCATCGCCAAATACCGCGAAGCCATGGCGATTCCCCCTTCGAACGAGCGTAAACGGCTGGCATAACCATGAGATCAAACCCAAAAGGAGCAACGACATGCAAGTAATCCTGACCGGACACCATATCGATATCACGGATTCCCTGCGTAACTATGTAACCAGCAAGGTCGAAAAACTGGAACGTCATTTCGACAATGCCATCAATATTCACGTCGTACTGACCGTAGAAAAACTGCGCCACAAGGCGGAGGCCACCCTGCACCTCAGCGGCCAGAATATTTTCGCCGATCACACAGAAGAAGATATGTATGCCGCGATCGACGGCCTGATCGACAAACTGGATCGCCAGGTGAAAAAGCATAAAGAAAAACTCAAGGATCACCACCGCAGTGAAGCCGTTAAGAGCAATCAGCTTGCTGAGTAACAATTTCACTCTTATGTGGGAATACCCATGCACATTACCGAATTTCTTTCCCCTTCCTCTGTGCTCAGCCGGATCAAAGCCGGCAGCAAAAAACGCGTATTGGAAACCGTCAGCGAGACGCTGGCGGGCGCCACGCCGAATTTCACAGCCGATGAGATCTTTTCCAGCCTGATCACCCGTGAACGGTTGGGCAGTACCGGGCTCGGCCAGGGTGTCGCCATCCCGCATGGCCGGATGGAGGACCTCGAACAGCCGCTGGCCGCCTTTATGTCGCTCGCTGAACCCGTGGATTTCGAGGCCCCCGACGGACAACCGGTCGATTTGATCTTCGCCCTCCTGGTACCGGCGGAAGCCACCCAGGAACACCTGACTCTGCTGGCACAATTAGCCGGGATGTTCAGTGACCAGGAATTCTGCGGCCTGTTGCGCGCCACATCTGACAGCAGCGAACTGTATAAGCATCTGCTGAACTGGAAACACCGCGAATCGGCATGAACCAGCCCCTTACTGTCCGCAAGCTGTTCGAATCACTCCGCGACAAAATGGGCTTCGAATGGGTTGCCGGGCAGGCTGGAGGCGAACGCACCATCGCCCTCGACCCCAGCGGCTCGCCGGATTCCAGTTCTTTGATCGGTCACCTGAATTTCATTCACACCCACCGTATCCAGGTAATAGGCCCCACCGAGATCGATTATCTGCAACGACTGGATACCGACTTCCGCACCGAAGCACTGGATATGCTTTTTTCTGAAAAAAGCGATGTGGTGATTTTTTGCGGCGATACCGGAGTCAGCGACGAGCTCAAGGCGCTCGCCGATGCCCGTGAAATCGCCCTGTTCACTTCCCCCATCCCCAGTCACGAACTGATCAACCGCCTGCATTATTTCTATTCGCACGAATATGCCGATCGGGTGACTCTGCACGGCGTCTACCTGGAAGTCATGGGCATCGGGGTGTTGATCACCGGAGACTCGGCCATCGGCAAAAGCGAGCTGGCGCTGGAGCTGGTCAGCCGCGGCAACCGGCTGATCGCGGATGACACGCCGGAATTCGCGCGTATCGCGCCCGACCTGCTGGCCGGCTCCTGCCCCGAGGTTCTCAGGGATTTCCTCGAAGTCCGCGGTCTTGGAATCCTCAATATCCGCGCCATGTTCGGCGACAGTGCCATCAAAGACACCAAATACCTCAGATTGGTGATTCACCTCCAGGCCTACACCGATATGCAGCTGGCGGAAATGGACCGGCTGCACGGCAGTCGAAACTCACGTAACATACTGGGGGTCGATATACCGGAAATCACCCTGCCGGTGGCGCCGGGACGCAACCTCGCCGTATTGGTGGAGGCGGCGGCCCGTAATCATATTTTGCGGATGAAAGGCTATGATTCCAGCGTTCGTTTCACGGACCGGCAACGTAAGACGATAGACCGCGATTCCTAATTTGCTCTGAAAACGCTCAATAACCACAATGAAACTTATCATCGTCAGTGGTCTTTCCGGCTCCGGCAAGAGTGTGGCACTCAATACCCTGGAGGATCTGGGCTATTACTGTGTCGATAATCTCCCGGCCGGGCTGCTGGAGCCGTTTGTCGATCAGTTTCTCAGCCGCCCCGATACCTCCGGAGTCAAGACCGCCATCGGCATCGATGCCCGCAATTTTTCCACCGACCTGGGCCATTTCCAACAGATCCTGGAACGTTGCAAACAACGTGGCATCGGGGTGGACATCTTGTTTTTTCAGGCCGACAACGAAATCCTGCTGAAGCGCTTCAGCGAAACGCGGCGCAAACACCCGCTCACCAATGATGGCCGTTCCCTGGCCGAAGCCATTCAGCAGGAACGGGATATCCTGGAACCCATTTCCGCCTGCGCCCAGCTGCATGTCAATACCTCTTCGACCAACATCCACCAGCTTCGCGACCTGATCAAGGAACGGGTGGCGTAGACTCAGGATGGTCACTTATCCATTCTGTTGAAATCCTTTGGTTTCAAACATGGCGCTCCGCAAGATGCGGATTTCATCTTCGATATCCGCTGCCTGCCGAACCCCCATTGGGAAAACGAACTGCGACCACTCACCGGCCGGGACCCGGCAGTGGAACAATTTCTCACCGGTGATGAGGGCGTGGAAACCATGTACCGGCATTTGCTGGATTTCTTTCTGGTCTGGATTCCGCAGTTCGAGCGCGAAAACCGCCGTTACCTGACCATTGCCCTGGGATGTACCGGAGGCCAGCACCGTTCCGTGTACATGGCCGAACGGCTGGGCAAAGCCCTGCAGGAACGGTATCCTTCGGTGCTGATCAAACATCGGGAACTGACATGACTGTCGGGTTGCTCATCATCACCCACGGCGAAACCGGCCGGCATTTACTGAACACCGCAACCCACATGCTGGGGGTCTGTCCCCTGGACACCGAAGTCGTACCGGCCCATTTCGACTGCGATACCGAGCAAACCTTCCGCCAGGCGCTGGCGGCGGCACAAGCACTGGATCACGGCTCCGGCGTCCTGGTGTTGACCGACATGTATGGGTCGACACCGAGCAATATTGCCACCCGCCTGCGGGAAAATGTCAGAGTCTCCGTCGTTGCCGGACTCAATCTGCCGATGTTGGTTCGGGTCCTGAATTATCCGCGCCTGGACCTGGATGAACTCACCGAAAAAGCACTCACGGGCGGCCGGGACGGCGTACTGATCAGCCTGCCGCCGGATCAGGAGTAAGACCCCACCATGCCACAACGGGATATAACCATTATCAATAAACTCGGCCTGCACGCCCGCGCGGCTGCCAAGTTCGTCACCCTGGCATCAAAATTCCCCTGCAGTGTGGATGTGTCCCGCGGCAGCCAGACCGTTAACGGAAAAAGCATCATGGGCGTGATGATGCTGGCCGCCTCTCAGGGTACCACCATCACCATCAGCACCACCGGAGAAAACGAACAACAAGCGCTGGATGCTTTGGAAGAATTGATAAATAACCGTTTCGACGAGGCGGAATAAGCCGACAGCCAGGGCGCGAGCCGCGCGCCCTGGCGGGCAACTTTGAACGACAGGTAATCTGGAGGCGTTCCCGGAACGCCGGAGGGAAACGATGAGTCTGCAAATCACCGGTATCGGTGTCTCCCGAGGCGTTGCCATCGGCACCGCCCACGTGCTGATGCGCGGCGATTTCGATGTTTCCGAATATTCCCTCCCCAAAGAAGGCATCGCCGACGAGATTCGGCGCTTCCGACATGCCCTGGAAATCGCCCGTCAGCAGTTACGCGAAATCCGTAATCGCATTCCCAGTGGCACCACGGCGGACATTGTCGAGTTTATCGACACCCATCTGCTGATGTTGGAAGACTCGACGCTGACCGTGGCGCCGGAACATCTGATCCAGAGCCAGTCCATCAATGCCGAATGGGCCGTCAAGCAACAGCGTGATGCCCTGGTCGAAGTCTTCGAGGCCATGGATGACGCCTATCTGCGCACCCGCAAAGATGACATCGACCATGTGGTCAACCGCATACTGCATATTCTCAATCATTCCGATGGACAAACGTCCCTGCCAGAAGATAACCCGGCGCTGAGCGGTCAGATCCTGATCGCCGACGAACTCAGCCCGGCCGATACCGTGCTGATGCAGCACCAGGGAATTTCCGCTTTCGTCACCGAATACGGCGGCCCCTTGTCGCATACCGCTATCATCGCCCGCAGCCTGGCCATTCCGGCCATTGTCGGCATGCATAATATCCGGCGCTATATCCGGGACGGTGAAACCCTGATCGTGGATGGCCAGCGTGGCATAGTGATTGCCGACCCCGACGAAGCCACGCTGGATTTTTACCGGGAGAAACAGGCGGCCGAGCGGCAACGTCGGTTACAACTCTTCCAGCTGACGCGCGAACCGGCTGTCAGCCGCGATGCCGTCCGTATTGAGCTGCTGGGTAACATCGAGCTACCCAGCGACGTTCAGGCGATCCTGGAAGCCGGTGCCGAGGGCGTCGGCCTGTACCGCACCGAGTTCATGTATATGAACCGCGATGATCTGCCCAGTGAAGATGAACAACTGGAACGTTACACCGCCGTGATCCGGGAACTCAACGGACTGCCGCTGACTATCCGCACCCTGGATCTGGGCGCCGACAAAACGGCGAACAATGACGATCGTCATTGCATCAATCCGGCTCTGGGTCTACGAGCCGTACGGCTTTGTCTGCATGACCACAGTCTGTTCCGTCCCCAGCTCAGAGCGATAATGCGCGCGGCGGCTGAAGGACCGGTACGGATGATGATTCCGATGCTGTCGAGCCAGCAGGAAATTTTTCAGGTACTCAATCTGATCCGGGATGTTCGTAATGAACTGGTGGCGCAAAACCTGCCTTTCGATCCCACCATTCCGGTTGGCGGCATGATCGAAGTCCCCGCCGCCGCCCTGGCGGCGGACATTTTCGCCCAACATCTGGATTTTCTTTCCATCGGCACCAACGATCTTATCCAGTACACCCTGGCCATCGACCGGGTGGACGATGAGGTGAACTATCTCTACGACCCCGCGCATCCCGCGGTGCTGCAGTTGATCCAGCGGGTTATTCAGGCCGGTGCGGCCGCCGGTATACCGGTATCCATGTGCGGTGAGATGGCCGGCGACACCCGCTATACCCGGCTGCTGCTCGGGCTCGGACTGAGTCAGTTCAGCATGCAGGCCGCGTCGCTACTCGAGGTCAAGGATGCCATCAAACACATCGACACCCGGGAACTGCGTCCCCTGGCTGAACGTCTGCTCTCCATCCATGATCTGGCCGCGCGTCAGGAGATTCTGACCATCCTGGGGATCTAGCTTTCCCGCTGTTCTCTTCCGGGCAGGGCTGTTAAACTTTCGGAAATTTGCGTCTTACACAGGCAACTCCGCATCCAGGTAGTCATGCCCGAGCCTTCAGCCGAACAATCCGTCACCCAGGAACGCCTGGAACATCTGTCTCAGGCCCTGGCGTCCGGCGCCGCCGGCCAGGTGCGGCGACTGATGCATAACCTGCGCCCGGCGGAAATCGCCCACATCCTCGAATCCACCCCGCCCAACAAACGTCTGCTGCTGTGGGAACTGGTCGACCCGGAAGACCGCGGCGAGGTGTTGCTGCACGTCAATGAAGAAGTCCGTTCGGGACTGATCGACATCATGGATCAGGGTGAGCTGGTCGCCGCGGCCGAAGGCCTGGATACCGATGACCTGGCCGACCTGCTGCAGGATCTGCCGGGAACGGTCATCCATGAAGTCCTGATGTCGATGGACCTGCAGAACCGCCACCGGCTGGAAGCCGTATTGTCCTATCCGGAGGATACCGCCGGCGGTCTGATGAACGTCGATACCGTCACCGTACGGGCCGATGTTTCCCTGGATGTGGTGCTGCGTTATCTGCGCCTGCGCGGCAATATTCCGGATCTGACCGACTCCCTGATCGTGGTGGATCGCTATGACAAATACCTGGGGCTGCTGCCCTTATCGACCCTGCTGACCGAAGAACCGGACCTCAGTGTGGCCGAAGTCATGGACCGCAGCGTGGAAGGCATCTATGCCGACACCCCCAGTATCGAAGTGGCCAAGCTGTTCCAGGACCACGACCTGGTTTCCGCGCCGGTCATTGACCACAAGAGCAAACTGCTGGGCCGCATCACCATCGATGACGTCGTGGATGTGATTCGCGATGAGGCCGACCATTCCATCATGAGCATGGCCGGCCTGGACGAGGAAGACGACATCTTCGCCCCGGTGGTCGCCAGCGCCCGGCGCCGCGCCGTGTGGCTGGGTATCAATCTCATGACGGCGTTTCTGGCCTCCTGGGTCATCGGCCGTTTCGAAAACACTTTGCAGTCGGTGGTGGCCCTCGCCGTGCTGATGCCCATCGTCGCCAGCATGGGGGGGATTGCCGGCAGCCAGACGCTTACCATCATGATCCGTGGCCTGGCCCTCGGTCAGGTCGGCAAAACCAATGCCCGCTGGCTGATGTTCAAGGAGCTCGCCGTCGGGACGCTAAACGGTATATTGTGGGCCATCGTGGTCGCCATGATTACCATGGCCTGGTTTCAGAACTACGACGTGGGACTGATCATCGGCGCGGCACTGATCATCAACCTGATCTGCGCCGCTTTGGCCGGGTTTGGCATCCCTCTGCTGCTGCAGCGCTTCGGGGTGGATCCGGCGCTGGCCGGCAGCGTGGTCCTGACGACGATCACCAATGTCGTGGGGTTTGTCGCTTTTCTCGGACTGGGCACATTGTTTCTTCTGTAGAACAAGACCATGGAAAACTATCTTTTTCAGGAACCGTCATGCTGAACCCGTCAATCAACTTCCAACGTTTTTCCAGTCTGTTACTTCTCCTGCCGGGCCTGTTACTACCCGGCATCGCGCTGGCCTCGGAAGGCATCCAGGCCGATTTCACCCTGCACTGGGCTGGATTGATCGCCATCGCGGTTTTTGTGTTCGCCTACACCCTGGTGATCCTTGAAGAAGCCATCCACATGCGGAAATCCAAGCCGGTGATCGTTGCCGCCGGCATTATCTGGCTGATCGTTGCCCTGCTCTACGGGCAACAGGGCGATACCCACTCCGCCGAGCAGATGGTCCGCCACAACCTGCTGGAATTTGCCGAACTGTTTCTGTTCCTGCTGGCCGCGATGACCTATATCAACACCATGGAAGAACGCGGGGTTTTCGATGCCTTGCGGGTCTGGCTGGTATCCCGGGGTTTTTCCTTGCGCGCCATCTTCTGGGTAACCGGCCTGCTGGCTTTCTTCATCTCGCCGGTGGCGGACAACCTCACCACCGCCCTGCTGATGGCCACGGTGATTATGGCGGTCGGCGGAGACAATCACAAATTCGTCGCCCTGGCCTGTATCAATGTCGTGGTCGCCGCCAATGCCGGCGGCGCCTTCAGCCCGTTCGGCGACATCACCACGCTCATGGTCTGGCAGAAAGGGATTGTCGAATTCAATGAATTCTTCACCCTGTTCGTGCCCTCCCTGGTCAACTGGCTGGTGCCCGCCGTGATCATGAGCCTGGCGGTGCCCAGGGCCCAACCGGACCCGATCACCGAACGGGCACGTTTGCAGTACGGTGCCCTGATCGTCGTGCTGTTGTTTGTCGCCACCATCGTCATGGCGGTCTCCGCGCATAATTTCCTGCATCTGCCCCCGGTACTGGGCATGATGACCGGTCTCGGCCTGCTTAAGCTGTACAGCTATTTTCTGGGCCGCATGGATCATATCTCGGCACTGCATGCCGCGGAAAACAGTCAGTTCGTCGCCAGCACGGTTCAGGGTGAGGAAGGCGCCATCCAGCAAGGCCAGTCGGTGCGGGCGTTTAATGTATTCCGTTCCCTGGAACGTGCGGAGTGGGACACCCTGATGTTCTTCTACGGCATCATTCTGTGTGTCGGCGGCCTCAGCGCCCTGGGATATCTGGGCCTGCTTTCGCAGCTCATGTACCATGATCTGGGCGCGGATACGGCGAATATACTGGTCGGCATCCTGTCTGCGGTCATCGATAACATCCCGGTCATGTTCGCGGTGCTGTCCATGCAGCCGGACATGTCCCACGGTCACTGGCTGCTGGTCACCCTGACCGCCGGCGTGGGCGGCTCCCTGCTGTCGATCGGATCGGCCGCCGGTGTCGCGGTCATGGGTCAGGCGCGCGGCATCTACACGTTCTTCGCCCATCTCAAATGGACCTGGGCCATCGGCCTGGGCTATGCCGCCAGTATCTGGGTACATTACGCACTGAATCAGCAGGAATTCCTGCTCGGCGTGCACTAGAGCCTGTTATGCGGATCACCCCCATCCACGCCTTCACCGACAACTTCATCTGGCTGCTCCAGGGCGAGGATCTACGGCACGGCGTGGTGGTCGACCCCGGGGATGCCGCGCCGGTACTGGCTTTTTTTTCCGTGCAGGGCATCCAGCTGGACGCCATACTGGTCACTCACAAGCATGGCGACCATATCGGGGGGATCGACCGGCTGCTGCAGCAATTTCCGGGCATCCCGGTCTATGGGCCGGCGCATGAGCCCATCGGACAAGTCACCGAGCGGCTTAGGGAAGGGGACCGCGTCCACCCGCCCGGGCTCGGGATCGATTTCGCGGTCATGGATGTTCCCGGGCATACCGAAGGCCACATCGCTTATTTTGCCGAGAATGACGAATACCCGGTGCTGTTTTGCGGCGACACCCTGTTTTCGGTGGGCTGTGGCCGGGTGTTTTCCGGCACGCATGAACAGCTTCACGACGCCCTGATGCGCTTTAGCCGCCTGCCGGACCAGACCCGGGTTTATTGCGCCCATGAATACACCCTGGACAATATCGGCTTTGCCAAATGGGTGTAACCCGACAACGCCTCACTGTTGCACCGTGAGCAACAGGCTCATCAATTGATTGATGCCGGCCAGGACACCATACCTTCCACCTTGGCGCAGGAAAAAGCCTGTAACCCGTTTTTGCGCATTCACGAAGAAAGCGTGATCGCCGCCGCCGAACAGCATGCCGGCCGCGCCATGCTGGACAGCCGCGACACCTTCCGCACCCTCCGCACCTGGAAGGATACCGAGTACGACTGATTATTTTAACAGGCTGTTATTGCCGGTCGCGCAGCGTGGCCGCCAGCAGCACCAGGCCGACCAGGGCCAAACCCACGGAAAACACCAGCAGAGCCTCGGCCATAGTGATGCCGAACCCTAACTCCGGCGTATAACCACAGGAGGTCTGCACCTGGAACAACCAGGGCAGCCATTGGTCCAGAGCCAGCCAGCCGGGCAGCCCCAGACTCATATCGCAACTGCCCCCGGTAATAAATCCGCGTTCTATTCCCAGCAACTGCCAGGAGCGATCCGTCAACCCCAGGCCAATACCGAAAGTAGCGGCATGACCCAGGGCAACGACCCAGCGCTGCCGCCGCAAACCCAGCACCGGCAGCGCCACCAGCAACAACCCAACCAGCCAGATGCGCACATGAATACACAGCACGCAGGGCCACTCGTCCAGCCGGTACTGATAGAACAACGCCGTACCTTCCAAGCCCAGCACCAACAGAATCAACGCCAGCCAGTAACCGGCACTGGCGCCGATGGCTGACAGACGCTTCATTCGCCGGCCACGGTCATTGTTTCGATCAATACCGAACCGGAGCGGATATTGCCGCGCAGATCCACATCGTTGGCGACCGCCACGATGGAACGGAACATATCCTTGAGATTCCCGGCCACCGTGATTTCCTCGACCGGATATTGCAGTTCGCCGTTTTCCACCCAGAAACCGGCGGCGCCACGGGAATAATCCCCGGTCACCGGATTGACACCCTGCCCCATCAGTTCGGTGATCAACAGTCCCCGGTCCATTTCGCGCAACAGCTCCGGCAACGTGTTGTCACTGCTGTCAACCGTCAGGTTATGCACGCCGCCGGCGTTGCCGGTGGTTTCCATACCCAGACGACAGGCCGAATAACTGTCCAGCACATACCCCTGCAGGATGCCCTCGCGGATAATGTCGCGGGCTTGCGTCGCCACCCCCTCACTGTCAAAAGGTGCGCTGCCCAGGCCTCGCGGAATATGCGGTTGCTCGTGAATGTGCATAAAATCCGGAAAGACGGGCTTACCCAGATGATCGAGTAAAAAGCTGGATTTACGATACAGACTGCCGCCGCGGATGGCACCCACCAGACTGCGGAACAAACCGCCCGCCAGTTCCGCGCTGTAGATCACCGGCACCTGCAGAGTGGATAATTTGCGTCCCCCGAGACGGCGCACGGTACGTTCGCCGGCCTTGCGGCCAATCTGTTCGGCGCTGTCCAGCTGCCCGGCCAGGCGCGACACATCGTACCAGTAATCGCGTTGCATTCGGCCTTCCTGCTCGGCGATCACCGAAACACTCATACTGTGCCGGCTGCTGGGGTAACCTTCCAGAAAATCCAGACTGTTGCCGTACACCCGCAGACCATCGTGGCTCGACAGCGTGGCGCCTTCAGAATTACTGATGCGCGGATCGAATTCCCGCGCCGCCCGCTCGCAACGCCGGGCCAGTTCAATACCCAGTTCGGCACTGATTCCCAGGGGTGATACAGGTCCAGATCCGGCACCTCCCGGGCCAGCCGTTCGGCATCCGCCAGTCCGGCACAGGTATCCTCATGCGTATAGCGGGCGATATCACAAGCCGCCTTGACGGTCTCGACAATTGCCTTGTCCGAGATATCCGAGGAACTGGCCGACCCCTTGCGCTGGCCGAAATAGACCGTGACGCCCACGCCCCGGTCCCGGTGAAACTCCAGCGTCTCGACCTCATCCAGGCGCACGGTCACCGACAATCCGATATCCAGATTGATCCCGGCCTCGGCCGCGGTCGCGCCCTGAGCCGCGGCCGTATCCAGCACGCGTTGCACCGTTGCTTTCAATGTTTCCAGGTCCGGCAAGCCTGCTTCGGCAACGGCCTGTTCTGTCTGTGTCATACTAGTACCTTGTTACTTGATTGTCCCAATGAACTGCTCATGCACGATGCCGACGACAGCCTGCCCGACGAGGCGCCAAGCAAATCACAACGCAAGCGCGACAGCCGGTCTCTGCGTACCCTGGGAGAAACCCTGGTGGAGTTACCGGCCGGCCGATTGGACAGCCTCCCGCTCGGGGAGGCGCTCATCGAAGCCATCGCCCTGTATCACCGCATCCCTTCCCATGGTGCCCGCAAACGCCAGCTGGGCTTCATCGCCAAGCTGTTACGGGCCACCGACCCGGAACCGATCGAAGCCGCACTGCAGCGTTTCCAGCAGCAGGATCGCCAGTCAGTGGCCCATTTCCATCACCTCGAACAATGGCGCGACCGGCTGCTCGAGGAAGGTGACACGGCCATCGACGAACTGCTGGAACAGTTTCCCGCCGCCGACCGTCAACATCTGCGCCAGCTGGTTCGGCAAGCGCGCAAGGACCAAGCGGGGCAAAAGACTCGTGGCCCCAGGGCACTGTTCCGCTATCTGCGCGAGCTGCCGGAACCGGATTGATGGCCTGAACAGCTGTCATCGGCTAACCGGCACGGGTGCCACCCACGGTCAGACCATCGATTCTCAGCGTCGGCTGCCCCACGCCCACCGGCACGCTCTGCCCTTCCTTGCCACAGGTGCCCACTCCTTTGTCCAGCTCCAGGTCGTGACCGACCATGGAAACCCGCGTCAACACCTCCGGCCCGTTGCCGATCAGGGTGGCGCCCTTGACCGGGCGGGTCACCTTGCCGTTCTCGATCAGATAGGCCTCGCTGGCCGAGAACACGAATTTACCGGAGGTGATATCCACCTGCCCACCACCGAAATTCACCGCATACAAGCCCTTGTCCACCGAGGCGATGATTTCAGCCGGATCATATTCACCGGGCAGCATGTAGGTATTGGTCATACGCGGCATGGGCAGGTGGGCATAGGATTCCCGCCGGCCGTTGCCGGTCGACGCCACCTGCATCAGGCGGGCATTGAGCTTGTCCTGCATGTAGCCTTTGAGAATACCGTTCTCGATCAGGGTAGTGCAGTGGGTCGGCGTGCCTTCGTCATCGATATTGAGAGAACCACGCCGTCCCGGCAGCGTACCGTCGTCCACCACCGTGCATTGTTCGGTGGCTACCCGCTCACCGATACGGCCGCTGAAGGCCGAGGTGCCCTTGCGGTTGAAATCCCCTTCCAGGCCATGGCCCACCGCCTCGTGCAGCAGCACACCCGGCCAACCGGCCCCCAGCACCACGGTCATGTTGCCGGCCGGGGCATCCACCGCTTCGAGATTGACCAGCGCCTGACGCACCGCCTCGCGCGCATGCCAGAGCATCTGCTCATCCTGGGTCAGAATATCAAAGCCGCCCCGGCCGCCACCGCCGGAACTGCCCTGCTCGCGGCGACCGTCCTGTTCGGCGATGACGGTGACATTCATCCTCACCAGAGGACGAATATCACCCGCCAGAGACCCATCGGTGGCCGCGACGACCACAACCTCATGCACACCCGCGATACTGACCATCACCTGCTGCACGCGCGGATCCTGGCGGCGCGCCTCGGCATCGATGCGTTTGAGCAGTTCGACCTTGTCATCGGCACTCAGCGTCTCGAGGGGGTCGATAGGCCGATAGAGAGCGCCGCCGGGCTGTCGTTGCCAGGCCTGCATCCGTCCTTCGCTGCCCTGACGGGCGATGGCACGCGCGGCATCGGAAGCCTGCAGCAGCGCCGGTAATACGATTTCGTCGGAATAGGCGAAGCCGGTTTTCTCGCCACTGATGGCGCGCACGCCCGCGCCCTGTTCGATGCTGTGATTGCCTTCCTTGACCCGGCCGTCTTCCAGCGCCCAGGACTCAAAGCGGGTGGACTGAAAATACAGGTCGCCATAATCGATGGCAGCCCCCATAATCCGCCCGAGGACCGATTCGATATCCTGCTCACCGATACCGGCCGGCGCGAGCAGGAACTCATGAGCCAATTGTAAATTATCAGACATGGAAAAGACCTATTGACAATGTAAACGTCGATGCTCGATACAGGGAAAATGCCGGCGGGTGGCCTGCAACTGCTCGAGATCCAGTTCAGCCGTGACGACTCCGGCGCCCTTACCCAGTCGGTTAAGAATATTGCCCCAGGGATCGACGATCATGGAGTCGCCGAAGGTTTCCCGGCCACTCAGATGATAACCGCCCTGGTTGGGAGCAATCATATAAATCAGGTTTTCTATCGCGCGGGTCCGCACCAGCGTTTCCCAGTGCGCCTTGCCGGTAATGGCGGTAAACGCCGAGGGCAGCAGGGCAATCTCCATACCCTGATCCAGCATGGCCCGGAACAGCTCCGGAAAGCGCAGGTCGTAACATACCGCCATACCGATCCGGCCGAATGGCGTATCCACCACCACCACCTAATCACCCGGTTCGATGGTCTGCGATTCGTGATAGGTTTCTTCGCTGCCGATCACCGCCACGTCGAACAAATGCATTTTGTCGTAACGCGCCACGACCTCGCCCTGGTCGTTATAGATCAGACTCGCGGCTCGTAGCTTGTCGGGCTGCGCTGACTCCAGCGGAATCGTGCCGCCGACCAGCCATACCCCATGCTGGGTCGCCTGATGGGCAAGAAAATCCTGAATCTCGCCCTGCCCGTAACGTTCCCTGACTGCCACCGCGTCACCTTCCTGCTTATCCATCAGGGCGAAGTTCTCCGGCAACACCAGCAGCCGGGCACCCTGCTGGACCGCTTCCCCGATCAGCCGCTCAGCCTCCAGCAGATTGGCGGCAACATTGGGCCCGGAGGCCATCTGGATAGCGGCGACAACCGTCATGGCAGCACCTTTCCGGCCGCCACGGACAAACGCAGGCCGGGTTCGGCCAGCCCCCCGGGCTGTAACTCGATACGCTGGCCGGCCACTCCCAGGGCAATCAGCCAGGCACGCAGCTCATAGGCCCATTGCACCCCATCCTCGCCACCCGGATAGCCAATCGACAGGCGGGAAGCGGGCGATGAATCCAGGACGTCAATCACGGTCTGCAGCACCGGCCAGGTAACCAGGGCGGCTCCGCTGTGCGGCCACGCCCAGGCTTCGGCCGAGATCACCACGCTTTCCGCCCGGACACCAAGGGACAACAAAACCAGCCCGATAAACAGGAAAAATTTCAGCTTCATAAGAATTCGGAGCATACCATAACCACCGCCTGCACCGCGCAAATCTGCACCGGCAATCAATCTGTAGTCCCTTGTTTATCAGAACCCGGCTCGGGCTGGCTGGCATCCGGACTGTCCGGTTGGCGTAACCGCGTGAAATGGGGTGATTCCCAGGATCCGGTCACGCTGTACTGATAACGCGACAGTTTTTCGATCTCTTTGCCAAACAGCCGGTCGGCCAATAATAGTGCCGCACCCACCGCCGGCCCACCGGCCAGCGCACCGGCCACCGGAATTCCCGAACTGACCTGGGGCACCACGGTAACAATCTGGTCATAATCATGCGCTGCCAGCCCGATACGGCCCGAGATCTCGATCCGGGCCGACGGCCCTTCGATGGTGAGGTTATTGGTATAGGCATCCTGATCGATCAGGGTGAAACTGCCGTCGATCCGGTCGAAAGCAAACCCTTTGTCGAACAGGTCACTGAAATCCAGTGACAAGCGCCGCGGCAATGACTGCAGATTGAGCAGTCCGAACACCCGCCCCGCGCCGGGCTCGACCTTGTCCAACCGACCCTTGCCGATATGGATGTCCAGTTGGCCTTCCAGCTTCTCCAGCGCGAAGTCGCCCGGCCCGCCTTTCCAATTGGCATTCAGTTTACCCTGGGTTTCGCCACCGCTGATGTTACCGGCGTAGCCAAAAGTGGATAGTAATTTACCCAGATCTCCGCCGGTCAGATTCATGTGGAAGCGGGAGGTTTCCAGCCCGTTCCGCTTATGCCAGGTGCCGGAAGCATTCAATTTGATCCAGTCGGCATCGAGACTCAGCTTTTCCACTTTCATGCCCTGGCCGTCGGGACGCGTCTGCAGACTTACCCGGCCCAGATCGAGTTGATCATAATGCAGCGAAGCGGCAGAGAGGTTCAACCCGGGCAGGGTATTGGGATCAGCGTCGGTGATCGCTGCGTTGCTCGCCGGAGGCAAATACAGCCGTTCGAAATTAAGCGCCAAAGGCAATACCGTGCGATCCGAGGGGATGGAAACCGTCCCTTCGACCATGGGTCCGGTCAAGGACAAATTCCAGCCGGCATCATCGCGAACAGCGTTCAGACCCACGTCAGTGAATTCACGTCCCAGATACTCCAGCCGGGCTATCTTCAGGTCCAGATGTTGTAAGGGCGGCAGCGGAGCAGCCGTGTCTTTTTGTTGGTGCAACCAATCCGACAATTTGAGGGTTTCCAGTCGGCCTCCCAGAGAGACTCCGGGAGCACCGGTCAAACGGGCCGCCCCGTCATTGAGCAGAATGACCGCCTCGTGCAGACGCATCCGGCCACCGGAAGGATGCGCCACATCCAGCGCCGCGCTATGCCGGCCATAGCCAATAGTCATTTTCCAGTCATCACCCGTGCCCAGCCGGGTCGAGAGATGGAAGGCCCGTCGTTCGCCGGGCGGTTTGGCCAGCGGCTGGGGTAATTTGACGGCGATACCCTGCAGGTCCGAGGTCAGGGTCAAATCGATACCGCTTCGATGGGCCTTAAGCCCCAGCGCCACCTCCCAGTTGGATCGCCCGCTGAGATAAGACGTAAACCCCAGATCAGCCGGCAGTTGCTCCAGCAGCGGCACCGCCCCGGTGACCTTGATCAGGGTCTCGGCCTGACGCTCACCCGGCTGGATAACCAGCTTCACCGGCGCCCCCCATAAACGGCCAAGCATCTGTTTGCTGACCAGGGTAGATTCCGTGAATCGCAAACTGCCACGCAGGTCTTCCAGCGCGACATCCCAGTCCTTGAGGCTCAGGCGGTCGCCGTTCAGACTGGCCACACCTTTCACCCATGTCGTCTCGGGGTCGGTATGACTGACCCGGATCCCCAGATCCAGATGCACCGAGCTCGCTCCGCTGCCAGCCAGGCCGGCAACCGGGTAACCCCGGTCGGCCAACGGGCTGGTTCGCACAAAACGCAGCATATCGCCAAGATCCCCCGCGGCATCGCCGCTGATGGCCAGGCGTGCATGACCCAGATCGGGAATCTTCACTGTGACATCGCTCAGGCGGGTCGCATAGATCCGAGCCTGTTGGCTGGTGATGGTCATGCTACGGTTGATAAAGGCCAGCTCGGCATCGATGTCGTGGATTTCCGGCCAGCCTGGATGATAGTCGAGCACGCCGTTTCTGACCCGCGCCCGGATCTCCATCCGCCCCGCACCCTGTTCGAACGGAAAATCCGCCAGCCGGCCGGTAAACAGCAGCTCACCTTCACTGATGTCGCCCGCAATCAAGGAGTCGTCCAGCCAGGTAACGGTCGCCTCAGGCATGATCCCAGCCGGCAGAAAGCGGCTGACCGCGGCCACCCGGCCCTGATCGAAACGCCCGCGCAGCTCCAGCCAGGGGCTCCCGCCATCGAGCGGTATATCCAGACGCAGCCGCTGCTGCAGGTGCAGGTCCGGCAGGTTCACGGCCAGGTCCGGACTTTGGATACGCCAGCGGTCATCGAGTCGTTGCCAGTGGACTTCACCCTGCAGGCGGTTCAGCGTGAACGGATCCCGGAACAATTTGGGTAACGCAAGAGAACCCTCCTGGGTATCCAGTTTCACGGAACCACTGTCCCCGTTCATGGTCACTTCCCCGGCAATATTCTCCAGCCCCGGCCATTGCCCGGACGGGGCTGTGCGTAAATGCCCGAACCGGCTCTGCAACTGTTCGATCCGCAGCCCCTCGTTATCACGGGTCAGATCGATAGCTGCCGTGTAAACCTCTACGGAAGGCGTCATTGCCTCCAGCAGCTGGCGTTGGCCCGGGAGCAGTAGCGGCACCAGCTTACGGTAAGGAGTGAGATCAAAATTGCTGAGCTGGACCGACCAATGTTCGGCTGCGGGTTGCGCATCGGTTTTCTGCTGCACCATCAGGCGCGGGGTATCAGTGGGTGTCAGCTGGCGCTGCTGTAGTTCCAGTTGCCAACCCTGGTCCAGTTGCTTCCAGCGCGCGGAAAAACCCACCTGGTCGGCCTGGTAGAGGGTTTCGCCACCCGCCGGACGGGTAGCGGCGAGCGCCTGGAAGTCCGTCTCCAGCCGCAACTGCCCGGGCCGGCCGTGCGCCAGCTCCAGCCACAGTTCCGCGTCAGACTGGCCGCTGACATGGAACCCCGGCTGCCGCGGCAGCAGACGCTGCCAACCGGCCAGTTCCAGCTGATCGCCCGCCACATAGACCCGGCCGGACCAGGATGACTGGTCGGCAACCTGCCCGCTGACATCCACCGCCAATTCCAGCTGCTTGCCAAGCTCAGCGGGAAGCCGGGTGTCCAGTTTGAGAATATGCTGATCCCCGCGGTTACGCAGCCGGAGATTCAGATCCCTGAACCTGAGCTCTCCGAGTCCCCGTTCGGCACGCGGCAGCAGATTGAGATCGACCTGTTCCAGCGTCACACTGGGTTGTGCCAGAATCAGCGCCACGGGATCCAGTGGCGAGTCCTGGGCCGCCAAACCCGCCACAAGCCACTGACCGTCCTCAGTCTCCCGCAGACCAAGTTCGAGTTCGTCCAGACCAATCCAGTTGGTGGTCAGCACTCCACGCCGGAAATAATCCCACAGGTCGAGACCCAGGCCCACCACCCCGGCTTTCAATAACGGCTGTGCCTGTTTGTCCAGCCAGACCACATCCAGCAGACGGATTTCCGGGCCCAGGCCGTGCCAGGCCAGATCCAGCCCCCCGATGCGGATATCTTCCCCGGAGCGCGCGATCAACCAGTCCTGCACCTGCTGCCGGTAACCATCCATCATCGGCAGGGCCAGACGTGCCGCACTCAGCAGCAGGGCCAAGGTAATAACGCTGCCGGCTATGCCATACCAGAGATAAAGAAGGACGCGCCGCACGTTCAGCCAGCTTCCCGGCTCACAACAACACTACGTCGTAGTGTTCCTGTGTGTAGAGCTGCTCCACCTGCAGCTTGATCGGTTTGCCGATAAAAGATTCCAGTTCGGCCAGACTGGTGGATTCCTCGTCCAGCAACAGGTCCACCACTTCCTGGGCCGCCAGCACCAGCAGTTCCTGGGCATCATACTGGCGCGCTTCACGCAGTATTTCGCGGAAAATCTCATACACCACGGTTTCCGCGGTCTTCAGGGAACCGCGTCCGCCACAGGTGGGGCAGCCCTCGCACAGTACATGCTCCAGGCTTTCCCGGGTGCGCTTGCGGGTCATTTCCACCAGTCCCAGGGTCGACACCTCGCTGATCTGGCTTTTGGTGTGGTCCTTTTCCAGGCTTTTTTCCAGTGCCCGCAAGACCTGCCGTTTGTGCTCCTCGTCGGACATGTCGATAAAATCGATAATGATGATCCCACCCAGATTGCGCACCCGCAGCTGGCGGGCAATCGCCTGGGCCGCCTCCAGATTGGTCTTGAAAATGGTTTCTTCCAGGGTCCGGTGCCCGACGTAGGCACCGGTATTGACATCGATGGTGGTCATGGCTTCGGTCTGATCGATGATCAGATATCCGCCGGACTTGAGCTGCACCTTGTGTTCCAGCGCTTTCTGGATCTCGTCCTCGACGCCATACAGATCGAACAGCGGGCGCTCGCAGGGATAGTATTCCAGCCGTTCGTGCACCTCGGGGATAAAACGCTGAGCAAAGGTGGACAGCTTCTGAAACGTCTCCCGGGAATCGATACGGATTTTTTCGACCTGCTCATCCACCATATCGCGCACCACACGCGAAGCCAGCGGCAGATCCTCATGCACGACAGTCCCGGCCTGGGCACTGGTTTTCTGTTCATTGATGCTGGCCCAGAGCCGCAACAGAAACGCCATATCGGCATGCAGGGATTCCTCGTCCACCCCCTCGGCCGCGGTTCGCACAATATAGCCGTGACCGGATTCGTCGCCGAAGGCCTCGATCAGTTCGCGCAGGCGGGCCCGCTCCTGCGGGTCCTCGATCTTCTGCGACACGCCGATATTGCCGGCATAGGGCATAAACACCAGGTAACGCGATGGAATGGTGATATGCGTGGTCAGGCGCGCGCCCTTGGTGCCCAACGGATCCTTGATCACCTGCACCAGCAGTTCCTGACCTTCGTGCAGCAACTGATTGATGGTGCCCGAAGCCGGGTTGTCGGACCCGGCATTTTCATCCTGGGGAGTGAAAATATCCGAGGCATGGAGGAAGGCCGCGCGTTCCAGCCCGGCATCGATAAAGGCCGCCTGCATGCCCGGCAACACCCGGCTGACTTTACCCTTGTAGATATTACCGACCAGCCCGCGCGAGCGGGAACGCTCGATCAGCACTTCCTGCAACACGCCGTTTTCCACCAGCGCCACCCGGGTTTCATGGGGCGTGACATTGACCAGTATTTCTTCACTCATGATGCATTCAATTTACCCGATGACAGTAATCCCAAAACGTCCCAGTAACTCCGAGGTCTCGTACAGCGGCAGTCCCATAACACCCGAATAACTACCCGCCAGATGTTCCACGAACACCGCCCCCAGCCCCTGAATCGCGTAAGCTCCGGCCTTGTCCCGGGGTTCTCCAGAGGCCCAGTAGGCGAGCATTTCGGCCCGACTCAACACCCGGAAGCGTACCTCGCTCTGCTGCACCAGCACCTCTTCCCGCCCCTTACCGAACATCGCGACCGCTGTCATCACCTGATGACGGCGGCCGGAGAGGTGCTGCCAGATATCCAGGGCGTGTGCCAAATCCTGTGGTTTGCCGATTATCCTGCCGTCGCAGATCACCAGGGTATCGGCACCCAGGACCGGTTCATGGTGCCCGTCCGGACGCTGTGCGAGACCGGCCCGGGCCTTGGCCAGCGCCAGCCGCCGCACCAGTGCCCGCGGGGTTTCATCTTCCTCCGGCGTCTCGTCCACCTCCACCGAGACGGTCGCAAAACGGACGCCTATCTGGGCCAGCAGTTCATGCCGGCGCGGCGAATTGGAAGCCACGAACAAATCGATCGTCAGCATACCTTATTCCCGATGGTAAGGATGACCTTGCAGCAGGCTCCAGGCCCGGTACAGCTGCTCAGCCAGCACCACCCGGACCAGGGGATGCGGCAGGGTAAGAGGAGACAAAGACCAGCACAGCTCGGCACGTTCCCGGCACACTGGCGCCAGACCCTCGGGGCCGCCGACCAGCAAAGCAACATCCCGGCCTTCCCCCAGCCAGCGATCCAGCTGGTGTGCCAGTTGCGGCGTGTCCCAGGCCCGCCCCCCGACTTCCAGGGCGACGACTTGCGCGCCCTTGGGGATCGCGGCCAGCATGCGCTCGCCCTCGTCGCGCTGAATGCGGACCAGATCGGCGTTTTTTCCCCGTTTGCCCGGCGCTATTTCCACCAGTCGCAACGCGCATTCAGACGGCAGACGCCGGGCGTAGTCGGTATAACCTTCTGACACCCAGGCAGGCATCCGGTTCCCGACCGCGAGCAGATGTATCTTCACGAATCACGCGCGGCGGTGACACTTTCCTCGGTCATGGACCAGAGTTTTTCCAGATTGTAAAACGCCCGGGTCTGCGGCTGCATGATATGCACGATGACATCGCCCAGATCCACCAGCACCCAGTCACCACCCTGACCTTCCACGCCCAGCGGCGGCGTCCCAGCCTGTTTGGCCTTCTCGACCACATGATCAGCGATAGATTTGACATGGCGCTCCGAGGTGCCACTGGCAATAATCATCACATCGGTAATCGAGGTCTGGTCATGCACATCCTGCAACCAGATGTCCTGTGCCTTCAGGTCTTCCAGCGCATCCACCACCAGTTGTTGCAAAGCCTCAACACTTATGTCGCTTGTCACATATTTTTCCTTGCCGGTCCCGCCGGCGACTAACCATACAAACCCTGTTGCCGGATACTCTCCAGTACGGCATCGGGTAATAAATAACGGGGGCTCTGCCCCCGGCCGAGCATGGCCCGGATGGCGGTGGCGGAAATCGCCAGCGCCGTCACCGGACAAAACAATAAAGCACCCGCCGCCCGGCGCCGCAGTTCGGCGGTGTCTTCCACCCGTCTGCTGGCCACCAGTTCGCCCACCGGCCCGGAAAACTCCGGTGCATGACCGGGCCGCGACATTACCACCAAATGCGCCAGTTCGGGCAGCTGCCGCCACTGCTGCCAGTGGTCCAGTCCGGCGAAAGCATCTTCGCCCAGTACCAGACAGAGCGACTCACTGGCATACTCGTCACGCAATGAACGCAAGGTCTCCACCATATAAGAGGGACGTCCCGCCGCAGCTCCCGCGTATCCAGGCACAGATCATCCTGCCCGGCCAGCGCCAGTTCCAGCAGCGCCAGCCGTTGCGCGGCACTGGCACCGGGTGCATCACGATGAGGGGGGACACGGCAGGGCAATAGCCGCATATCGTCGATGTCCAGCGTCTGCTTGACATCCAGGGCAGTGCGCAAATGGCCGAAATGGACCGGGTCAAACGTACCGCCATAAATCCCGATCATGAACGGCTGGTCAGCATTGGCTCACGCTTCTCCATACCGCTCACTGTCGAATGTGACCATCGCCCAGCACGATATATTTCAGTGTCGTCAGGCCTTCCAGGCCGACCGGGCCACGGGCATGCAGTTTGTCGGTGCTGATACCGATCTCGGCGCCCAGCCCGTATTCGAAACCATCGGCAAAACGCGTCGAGGCATTGACCATCACCGAGCTGGAATCCACCTCACGCAGAAAACGCCGCGCTTTGGTGAAGTTTTCGGTGACGATGCTGTCGGTATGCTGGGAACCGTGTTGCGCGATGTGCGTCATGGCCGCGGCCATATCCGCCACCACCCGGATCGACAGAATCGGCGCCAGGTATTCGGTATCCCAGTCCTCGTCACTCGCCGCAATCGCGGTGGGAATAATGGCACAGGTCTTTTCACAACCGCGCAGCTCAACACCTTTTTCCGTATACGCGGCGGCCAGGCGCGGCAGGATCAGATCGGCCACCGCCTCGGCCACCAGCAGTGTCTCCATGGTGTTGCAGGTGCCATAACGTTGAGTCTTGGCATTCAGTGCCACCTGGAAAGCCTTGTCCGGATCCGCCTCATCATCGATATAAACATGGCAGACCCCGTGCAGATGCTTGATCACCGGTATCCGCGAGTCTTTCGTCACCCGTTCGATCAGTCCCTTGCCACCGCGGGGGATAATGACATCCACCGAGTCTTCCAGCTTGAGCAGCTCGCCCACGGCCGCCCGGTCCGTGGTCTCGACCACCTGCACCGCGGTATCCGGCAGGCCGGCTTCTGTCAGGCCCTGTCGGATGCAGGCGGCAATCGCCTGATTCGAATGCAGGGCTTCGGAACCGCCGCGCAAAATGGCGGCATTCCCGGCCTTCAGACACAGCGCCGCCGCGTCTGCGGTGACGTTGGGACGGGATTCATAAATGATGCCGATAACGCCCAGCGGCACCCGCATACGCCCCACCTGGATACCGCTGGGGCGGTAATTCATATCGGAAATACTGCCAACCGGATCCGGCAGGGCCGCAATCTGGCGCAGTCCCTCGGCCATCGTCTGAATCCGCGCATCGGTCAGTTCCAGACGGTCCAGCAAAGCGCTGTCCAGACCGTGTTCTCTGCCCGCGGCAAGATCTTTGGCGTTTTCGGCCTTGAGCGTCTGCGCCGCGGCCGTGATGGCTTCTGCAATGGCGAGCAAAGCCCGGTTTTTGGTGCCGGTCTCGGCCGCCGCCAAGGAGCGTCCGGCCGCCCGCGCCAGCCCGCCCAGCTCCCGCATGTAAGCAGATATATCGATGGCCATATCCTGTGGTGTCGCGTTCATAAATACATCTCTTTCTAACATCACACCCTCTCCCTCTGGGAGAGGGCTGGGGTGAGGGTGTGTTTGACATGCCCCGGCCTGTCCTTCCGCTAAAAAGAGAGAAGGAGTCAGAGTGAAATCAGGCTCTTTTCGGCATCAAGCCCAACTTGGTTCCAGACAGCCCCAGACATAATTGTAGCAATTCATCCCAGGCATTGCCCGGTGCCTGGCCCTTGACGATACGATCGATTTCCGCACATTTTCTCAACAACGCCTGCCAGGCCGGTAACCGATAACGCCGCAGTGCCTTGCCGATCAACGGCTGGCGGCTGCGCCAGACCTTGTGGTGATTCATGACCGCGGCGGCGGTCTCGCCGCGGCTCATGGCAAACGCCATCCGCGCCAGACTGCGCAGCTCCCGCGCCAGCGCCCAGCTGATAATCACCGCTTCGACGCCCTCGGCCCGCAAGCCCTCCAGCATGCGCAGACAGCGCCGCGCCTGACCTTCCAGGGCGCTGTCGACCAGGCCGAACACGTCGAACCGGGCACTGTCGGAAACCTGGGCCGCCACCGTCGGTTCATCCACCGGTCCGGCGCCGTGCAACAAAGCCAGCTTATCGATCTCCTGGGCCGCCGCCAGCAGGTTGCCTTCCACCCGCTCGGCCAGCAACTGCACAGCCCCCGGCGTGGGCTGGAAGCCCGCCTTGCGCATCCGGGTCTCGATCCAGCCCGGCATCGCCCGGGCGTCCACCGGCCAGCAGGTGATCTGCACCCCCGCCCGGTCCAGTTCAGTCACCCATTTGGCTTTGCGTTGCGCCGCTTCCAGCTTGCCGCAGATCACCATCAGCAGGGTATCCTCGGCCGGGCGCCCGGCGTAGGCACGCAGAGCCTTGCCACCGGCATCACCCGGCTTGCCGCCGGGCATACGAATCTCGATGATGCGCTGTTCGGCAAACAGCGACAGGGAATTCCCCGCCTCCTGCAACGCATTCCAATCGAAGCCGGACTCGGCATGCAACACCTGGCGTTCGCTGAAGCCCAGTGCACGGGCGCGGGCACGAATAGCGTCGGCGCTTTCCTGGACGATCAGCGGTTCATCCCCGTGCAGCAGGTAAACCGGTGCCAGACTGTCCTGTAAATGCGTATCGAGTTGTTCGGGGCGCAGCTGCATGAGTCTCAGTGACTCGCCGCTGCCTGCAGGCGCAACATCATCAGCTGCAAAAGATCTCGTCGCATCTCGTCGCGAATGGCCGCCTCCTCGCTCGACTTGCCGAGCGGATCATTCTTATCGAACAGATAATCACGCGTCACCTCGAGCGTCTGGGTGTCGATCAGCACCGCGCCGCCGGGATCCAGCAAGCGGAACTGCAGGCGTTGATGCAGCTCGTACTCCTCGACCTTGCCGGTCGAGGCGCCGGAAGCCTGCACCGACAGAACCCGTTTGAATACTTTATCCTCCAGAATCTGCAACTCGGCCGTCGCCTGCTCCTCGGTGTCCACCAGTTGCACGCCGTCGGCCTCCAGGGCGCGGCGCATTTCGCGGCCAAAATCGGAATAGCGGGAAATGCCGCTTAGCAGGATATGCTGCATAGCCGCCGGCAGGGCGGCGGAACCGCGCAACTGAAAACCGCAGGCACTGAGCATCACCGCCAAGAAGGGAATAAACAGATAACGAACGGCCACCCCCCGGTTGGGACGGTGGGCTTCATTCCGGAAGCCTGGCATACCAGATCCCGGCCTGCGCCCGGATGACAAGTTAACCAGCGATCCCTTAAAATTCATAGACTGTTACCTTATGCCTCGCTGCCATCATCCCCGCACCATCCCCGATCTCACCCTACCACGATATTGACCAGCTTGCCCAGCACCACGATCACCTTGCGTACAGTTTTGTCCGCGGTGAAACGCTGCACATTGCCGTCCGCCAGGGCGGCCTGCTCAACCGCATCCTTGCCAGCGTCTGCGGCCACCTGGATTTTTGCCCGCACCTTGCCATTCACCTGCACCACCATCTGGATGGCGTCCCGCACCCTGGCCGCCTCGTCCGCCGTCGGCCAGGCGGCCTGGACAATGGGGTCGTCGTGGCCGAGTTCCTGCCACAGCTGATGACAGATATGCGGAACGATGGGCGACAGCATCAACACAATGGCTTCCAGCGCTTCCTGCGCCACAGCCCGCCCCTATGCAGAGTCATCGCTGAACTTGCCGATGGCATTGATCAGTTCCATCACCGCCGCAATGGCGGTATTGAAGGTGTAGCGCCGGCCGATATCATCACTGACCTTGGCGATGGTTTCATGGGTTTGCCGGCGCAGCGCTTTCTGCTGATCAGTCAATGCCGACACTTCCAGGGCGGCGACCGGTCCTCCGGCCAGATGCGCCGCCACCAGTTTCCACAACCGTTTCAGAAAACGATAACCGCCCTCGACGCCGGCATCCGACCATTCCAGCGACTGCTCCGGCGGAGCGGCAAACATAGTGAACAAGCGCACCGTATCCGCCCCATAACGGTCGATCAGGGTCTGCGGATCGACGCCGTTGTTCTTCGACTTGGACATTTTTTCGATACCGCCGACTGTCACCGGCTCACTATCCGCGGTCGCTGTGGCCGCAGTGATCTTACCCTTCTCGTCCCGCTCGACCTCGACCTCGGCCGGATTGAACCACTGTTTTTTGCCGCCCGCCTGCTCACGGTAATAAGTCTCGGCCACCACCATGCCCTGGGTCAGCAGGTTGGTATAAGGTTCATCACTTGTCACCAGCCCGCTGTCGCGCAGCAGCTTGTGATAGAAGCGCGAATACAGCAGGTGCAGAATGGCATGCTCGATACCGCCGATATACTGATCCACCGGCAGCCAGTAATCGGCGCGCTCATCGAGCATTGCCTGATCGTTGTCCGGGCAGGTGTAACGGGCGTAATACCAGGAAGATTCCATGAACGTATCGAAGGTATCGGTCTCGCGCTCCGCCTTGCCACCGCACTTCGGACACGCGCAGTCGATGAACTCGCGCAGCTTTTTGAGGGGGGAGCCCACCGCATCGAATTCAATATCTTCCGGCAGCACCACCGGGAGCTGGTCTTCCGGCACCGGCACCGCGCCGCAGGTCGGACAGTTGATCATGGGAATCGGACAACCCCAGTAACGCTGACGCGACACGCCCCAGTCACGCAGACGATAGTTCACCTGGCGTTTACCCTTGCCCGCCGCCTCGACTTTCGCCGCAATGGCCTCAATGGCGCCGGCGAAATCCAGTCCGTCGAACTCGCCCGAGTTTTTCAGCACGCCCTTCTCAGTGAAGGCCGCCCCGGACACATCGAGCTCGCTGCCATCGGCCGGATAGATCACGGGCTTGACCGGCAGCCCGTATTTTTGCGCAAACTCGAAATCGCGCTGGTCGTGCGCCGGCACCGCCATCACCGCGCCGGTGCCGTAGCTCATCAACACAAAATTGGCGACAAAGACCGGCACGGTTTCACCACTGAGCGGATGCACCGCCCGGAGACCTGTATCCATGCCGCGTTTTTCCATGGTTTCCAGGGCCGCCTCGGTGGTCTCGGTGGCCTTGCATTCCGCCAGGAAGGCCGCGAGTTCCGCATTATCCCGCGCCTCGTCAAGCGCCAGGGGATGTTCCGCCGCCACCGCCACATACGAGACGCCCAGGAGCGTATCCGGCCGGGTGGTGAAGACGGTCAGAGTTTCCTCGCGCCCGGCGACCCCGAACACCAGCTCCAGACCCTCGGAACGGCCGATCCAGTTGCGCTGCATGGTGCGCACCGCCTCCGGCCAGCCGTCCAGCTTGTCGAGCTCGTCCAGCAGCTCATCGGCATAGGCGGTGATTTTCATGAACCACTGGGGAATCTCCTTGCGCTCGACCGGCGCCCCGGAACGCCAGCCGCGGCCGTCAACGACCTGTTCGTTGGCCAACACGGTCTGATCGACCGGGTCCCAGTTGACCGTGGCCATCTTTTTATACACCAGACCCTTTTCGTAGAGTTTGGTGAACAACCATTGCTCCCAGCGATAATAGTCCGGCCGGCAGGTGGCCAGTTCCCGCGACCAGTCATAGCCAAAACCCAGGCGTTTGAGCTGATTACGCATGTAATCGATGTTCTGATAGGTCCAGTGGGCCGGCGGCACCTGGTTTTGGATGGCGGCATTCTCGGCCGGCAGGCCAAATGCATCCCAGCCCATCGGCTGTAACACGCGCTTACCCAGCATGCGCTGATAGCGGGCGATCACGTCACCGATGGTGTAATTGCGCACATGCCCCATGTGCAGGCGGCCGGAGGGATAGGGAAACATCGACAGGCAGTAAAATTTCTCCCGGGCGGGATCTTCCACGGCCTTGAACGCCTCGCTGGTTTCCCAGACCTGCTGCGCTTTGATTTCAATGACTTCGGGCTTGTAAATATCGTCCATCGGGGCTGAATCGGTTATTTCTCAACAAACAAATAAGGAGCGAAGGATACAGGAGCCGGCGAAGGACTCCAACACGGCTGGTGTGCGATCGCTTTGCGGACGCTGTTATTTGCGCTAAGGTATTCATTAATTGAATTGAACACAGGCAGTCAAGCGTCATGAACGACGAGCGGAAAGCTCCCACAGACAAACTCCTGGACGCTTACCACCGGATGATGGAACGGGTCGAAGCGACCATCCGGGACGCGGAAGAAAAAACCCTCCCCACTCTGGAGGACAACCTGGCCGCGGCCAAGGAAAAAGCCGTGGAGCTGGGAGAACTCACCCGGGAAGAGGCCGACCGCATCGCGACCTATCTGAAGCGCGATATGGAAGACGCCGCCCATTATCTGGCCGAAACCGGCAAGGAGCTGGCGCCCTGGCTGAAATTCGATATCGAGCAGATCGAGTCCCGGCTGTTCGAGATGATGCTCACCGTGGCCGACAAAACCCGCCTGGAACTGGACCGTTTCGAAAAACAGATGCAAAGCGGACGCATCTATCACACCGGCGAAATCACCGGCGCCGGGGTGCTGCGCTGCGTCGCCTGCGGCGAGGAACTGCATTTCAAGGCACCGGGCCACATCCCGCCCTGTCCGAAATGCAACAACACCGAGTTTCAGCGGGTGACGGCTTAACCGCCGAACATCCGGCCACCTCAAAGGCGGTAAAACACTGGGTTCAGCACCCGGAATTCGCTATACTCCGCGCTTTTTCAAGCTCCCGACCCCACCCTCCATACACGACCAACCACACAGGCAATCTATGTTTCAGCTGGGCTGTAAAAACCGCGCTTGTTTTCAGAATGAGATCTTATCGGGCCTGACCGTGGCGCTGGCGCTGGTCCCCGAAGCGGTTGCCTTTGCCTTTGTGGCCGGCGTCGAGCCCCTGGTCGGACTGTATGCGGCCTTCATGGTCGGCCTGCTGGCCTCGGTGTTCGGCGGCCGCCCCGGCATGATTTCCGGAGCCACAGGGTCCATGGCGGTGGTGATGATTTCTCTGGTCGCCGCGCACGGCGTGGAATACTTGTTTGCGACCGTCGTCCTCACCGGCCTGCTCCAGCTGGGCGCCGGCATCCTGAAGCTGGGCAAGTTCATCCGCATTGTCCCCCATCCGGTGATGCTGGGCTTCGTCAACGGCCTTGCCATCGTGATCTTTCTTGCCCAGCTTCAGCATTTTCAGGTGCCCGGCCCGGACGGCGGCCATGAATGGATGAGCGGCCCCACGCTGTATATTTTCCTCGGCCTGGTGTTGCTGACCATGCTGATCATTCAATATTTACCCCGCCTGACTACGCGGATTCCTTCCTCGCTGGCCGCTATTCTGGTGGTCAGCCTGCTGGTCATCGGGCTCGATATTCATACCACCTCGGTGGGTGACCTGGCGTCTATCGAAGGCGGCCTGCCGGTGTTTTCGATCCCCGACGTGCCGCTCAACCTGGACACCCTGATGATCATTCTGCCCTATGCCGTGGTATTGGCGGCCATCGGCCTGATCGAGTCCCTGCTGACCCTAATCTCATCGACGAACTGACCGATACCCGGGGACGGGGTAATCGGGAATGTATCGGACAGGGGCTGGCAAACACGGTCACCGGTCTGTTCGGCGGCATGGGAGGCTGCGCCATGATCGGCCAGAGCATCATCAATGTGAATTCCGGCGGACATCAGCGACTGTCCGGCATCGCCGCCGCGCTGTTTCTGCTGGCGTTTATTTTGTTTGCCCACAATCTGATCGAACAGATTCCCATCGCCGCCCTGGTCGGGGTGATGTTTATCGTCGTGCTGGGCACCTTTGAGTGGTCCAGCTTACGCATCATCCACAAGATTCCGCGCCACGATGCGTTTGTGCTGGCGCTGGTGTCCGCCGTCACCGTGGCCAGTGATCTGGCGGTCGCCGTCATCGTCGGGGTCATCGTTTCCGCGCTGGTCTTTGCCTGGGAACAAGCCAAGCATATTCACGTCAAAGCCCACGACAACAAATATGGCATTCGCATTTATGAACTGCATGGCCCGCTGTTCTTCGGCTCGGTCAACCGCTTCAAATCCTTGTTTACTCCGGAAAAAGACCCGCAGGAAATCATTATCGATTTTCAGAACGCCCGGGTGGTCGATCATTCCGCCATCGAGGCCATTGACTCGCTGGCGGAAAAATACATCAAAGCCGGCAAAACCCTGCATTTACGCCACATGAGTCCGGAATGCCGTCTGTTACTGAAAAAAGCCGTGGACATGGTCGAAGTCAATTTGATGGAAGACCCCAATTATCACGTCGCCGATGATAAACTCGCCTGAGCGCCCCGTGGGCACCGGTCACCGTCCCGCTACAGGCTCACCCGTCCCAGCGCCGCTTCGATCTCCGTTTCGCGCATTGTCAGATAACGTTCGCGGCTGAAGGTCAGCAGTCCGCCGGCCAGCTCCATCCAGCTCACGCCGGTCATCCAGGCGGGGATCTCCACCGTACCCTGGCGGGCACGTACGAACAGATAGGCACCATCGGGCACGAACAGCAGATTGTAGGGCTGGTCGGTCTGATGCAGGCGGGCGACCTCGTCGATCAGGGTATTCGGATCGCTGACGAACCGGCATTCGACCGGATAAGCCTGACCGCCGCCGTGATGGCGCCAGCGCTCGTCCATGACCGGCAGAGGCGCCGCCATGGTAAACAGCTGCAGATGCAGATGATTGACCGAGGCATAGGCGCCGACCGAGTTATAGCCGATGCCACACCCCGGTAGCGCCGCCGCCGGACCCTGCAACAGATCCCAGCAAAAACGGATATCCCGCGCCTGCAGATACTGCGGCAGATGCTGTTCCCGCTCCGGCACGATCAGAGTATGCAATAAGGCGAAGGGATATTTGTTGTAATAAAAGTCCACCGGTCTGCCCAGCAGTTCGCCACTCCAGAAACGTTCCTGCAACATGAACGGCTTGTTGAAATTGAAACCGTCGGGATTGAACGGGAGCCGGATCGAATCCGGCACCGCGCGGGAAATACGCGCCGGGCGGAAGGCCCGGACCCGGTTGAACTGTAACTGCCAGGGTCCCTGCCGGCGGAACTCGGTCTGTCCCAGTCCGTCGAAACCCAACAGACAGATTTTCAGAAATACCAGCAGGTCCTCTTCCACCACTGGCGGAGAATGACCGTCGCTCAGGGCGGCGCTCAAACCGGCCGAGAGTGATGCAAAGCGACTGCCCAAGGCCAAGGACAGTTCGTCATAGACGACCGGATCGAAACTGGCGTTGGCCGCCACCAGAATAAAACTGCTCAGGGTGTTCTCATCCAGCAGCCGCGCCAGACCGGCATTGAACAGACCACGAAAATGCTCCAGCGACTGCAGCGGATTCACGGTTTTTTCCTCCTCACCAGGCCGATCAGAACCGCCAGCAACGCCAGTCCGAGCATCGGCCAGTCGCCCCAGTGCACATAGGGAGTGGCGCCTTGCAGGGGCACGATGCGGTCGCGCACCACCGCGGCCGCGAACGGCGGCGCCACCGTGCTCACCCGCCCCTGCGGCGTGATCACGGCACTGATGCCGGTATTGGTGGCCCGCAGCAGATAGCGCCCGGCTTCCAGCGCACGCATGCGCGCCATCTCCAGGTGCTGATGCGGCGCCCAGGAATCCCCGAACCAGCCATCGTTACTGACATTGACCAGAAACGCCGCCTGCGGCAGGGTCGAACGCACGTCCTCCGGAAAAATGATTTCGTAACAGATGGTCGTGCCGACCGCATACCCGGCGGCCGTCAACAGCGGCTGCTCATCCGAGCCCGATGAAAAATCGGCCACGGGCAGCGGCATGACCGCCAGCAGATCATCCAGCCAGCGTCGTAAAGGCAGATATTCTCCGAACGGCACCAGATGGCGCTTGTAATAGAAACGCGGCGCGGGGCCGATGGACACCACGGCGTTATAATACTGCCAGTCCCCACGATCCAGCACCGGAATCCCGGTCAGCAGTGCCGAACCGGCCGCCGCGGTTTCCCGCTGCAATTGCGCGATAAAACCGTCCTCGACCTGATGATAAAACGCCGGTATCGCGGTCTCCGGCCAGACCACCAGATCCGGCTTCCAGTCAGGGTCGCCGTACCATTCTTGGCGCGTCATGGACAGGTAATGCTCCATGGTGGCCAGTTGCTCCTCCGGCAGCCATTTCTGTTCCTGGGGGATATTGCCCTGAATCAGACTGACCGACAGCGCCTCACCGGCGGGTGTGGTCCATTCCCTGCCCTGCAGGCTGAAACCGATCAACCACAACAGACCTGCCACCAGCAACGCCGGCCAGTACCGGCGGGGCCGTAAGATCACTGCGGCCAATACCCCTGCACTCAGCAACAACGCCCCGGCGGCCCCGAAATAACCCAGCAGCGGCGCATAGCCCGACAGCGGGCTGTCAATCTGACTGTATCCGAGTGACAGCCAGGGAAAACCGGTAAACAGCCAACTCCGCAGCCACTCGGACAACAGCCATAGCCCCGGTAAGACCAGCAAAAAACGCGTCAATGAAGCCTGTCCCGCCAGGCGGTTGGCCAGATACATCATCAGCGCGGGAAAAGCCGCCAGATAAACGATCAGCGCGGCGGCCGCGCCCCAGGCCATGGCCAACGGCGAATGGCCATAGATATGGATACTGATACTGACCCAGTTCACGCCCAGAGCGAAAAAGCCCAGACCGAACAGCCCCCCAAAGAAGGCGGCGCGGCGTGCCGGAATGCCCGTGGTCAGCACAAACAGCACCGCCAGCGTCAGCGGCGCCAGCCACCAGGCGCCAAACGGCGCGAAGGCCAACGTGGTCAGAGCGCCGGCGGCCAGGCAGGCAAGGGCCGGAAAGGCGGTATGGGGTTTAATCATTCAGCCACGAAATGCACAAATAAGATCAAGCTGGAAACCGGGCGCGGCAGGTGACCGGACAGATCGAGGTAAACAAGCCCTAACCTTCCTGCCGGCCGGCAATGACTCCGGCAACGTCAGCTCCAGCATGTGGATACGCCGGTTATCGGCGCGCACCACCTTGAACAGCAGATTGTCGATTCGCACGCTCTCGCCTTTTTCCGGCAGATGACCGAAGGCCCGCGCCACCAGACCGCCGATGGTATCGAACTCTTCATCATCCAGTTGGGTGTGGAAGTATTCATTGAAATCCTCGATCGGCGTCAGCGCCTTGAGCATGAACGAGGAATCACTGCGCTTGAGAATATAACTGCCTTCCTCGATATCGTGCTCATCGGTAATTTCACCGACAATCTGTTCCAATACATCCTCGATGGTCACCATGCCGGCCACACCGCCATATTCATCCACCACCATGGCAATATGATTACGGCTGGCGCGAAATTCTTTGAGCAACACATTGAGCCGCTTGCTTTCGGGGACGAACGCCGCCGGCCGCATCAGCTCCCGGATATCGAAACCCTGTGTTTCATTGCACTTGTAACGCAACAGATCCTTGGCATGCAGAATACCCACCACTTCATCGCGGTTCTCGCCGATCACCGGAAACCGCGAATGGCCGGAATCGATGATCACCGGCAGGATGTCCTCGGGCCTGTCATCGCGGTCGATCACCACCATCTGCGCGCGCGGAATCATGATATCGCGCACCTGCATTTCCGAAACATGCAGCACCGCCTCCATCATGGCCAGCGCATCGGCATCGAACAGGTCACGGCGCTGCGCATCGCGCAGCATTTCCACCAGCTCTTCGGTATCCCGCGGCTCCCCCAACAACACCTGGCTCAAACGTGAAAACCAGGAACGCTGGCTGGAATCGTTACTCGATCGATCTTCGTTCATGGACAATCAGCCTGGCTCAGCATCCTTCCGGCGAGGCCGTGGGCTCCTCTGTTGCATACGGGTTGGGAAATCCTAACGTGGCCAGTATCTCGGTTTCCAGCGTTTCCATACGCCCGGCCTCGTCGGTAGTCATATGATCGTAACCTTCCAGATGTAACATACCGTGGACGACCATATGCGCCCAGTGCGCCTCCGGCGTCTTGCCCTGCTCTTGCGCCTCACGTTGCACCACCGGCGCGCAGATCACCAGATCGCCCAGCAGGCCGACATCCACACCCATCGGCGCCTCAAAGGGGAAAGACAGCACATTGGTCGGCTTCGGCTGGTGGCGGTATTCCGCATTGAGCGCCCGGCTTTCGGCCTCGTCCACGATACGGATCGTCACTTCGGTATCGATCGCGCCGCGCCAGGCTGCAGCCGCCCACCCGGACAGCCGGCCGGCGTCCGGAATGTCTGCCTCGTTACTGGCGCGCTGGATCTCAGTCACCAGCATCGTAAGCCGCCACGATACGCTGCACCAGGGGGTGGCGCACCACATCCCGAGCATTGAAAAAGGTAAAACTCACGCCCTCGACCTCCTTGAGGATGTCGATCACATGGCGCAGTCCGGAAAAAGTGCCCCGCGGCAGGTCCACCTGGGTGACATCGCCGGTGACCACCGCGGTGGAGCCGAAACCGATCCGGGTCAGAAACATTTTCATCTGTTCGACCGTGGTGTTCTGCGCCTCATCGAGAATAATGAAGGAGTCGTTCAGGGTGCGGCCGCGCATGAACGCCAGCGGCGCCACCTCGATGACATGGCGCTCGATGAGCTTGCCGACCCGTTCGAAACCGAGCATTTCATACAATGCGTCATACAAGGGGCGCAGATAAGGATCGACCTTCTGGGCCATGTCACCGGGCAGAAACCCCAGCCGCTCACCGGCCTCGACCGCCGGGCGCACCAGGACCAGACGCCGCACCTGTTCACGTTCCAGCGCCTCCACGGCACAGGCCACCGCCAGATACGTCTTGCCGGTTCCGGCCGGACCGATACCGAAATTGAGATCGTGATGGACAATACTGTTCAAATAACGGCGCTGATTCGGTCCCCGGCCGCGGATCTCACCCACCCGGGTGCGGATCGCAACCTCCTCCATCCGTTCCTCACCAGGGTCCGTCTGCTGCTCATCCGCCTCGGCCTGCTGCAGACAAAGATGCACCCGTTCCGGGGTGATCGCGGCCTCATCGGATTCGCTGTACAGCAGATTCAGCACCTCGCCGGCGCGCGCGGCCGGACCGGACGGACCCAGGATATGAAACTGATTGCCGCGGTTATTGATCTCCACGTCGAGCCGCGTCTCGATCAGGCGCAGATGCTGGTCGAACTGGCCACAGACCGCCGCCAGCCGTTCATTGTCGGCCGGTTCCAGGACGATATCCAGGGATGCGGGGTTCGGGTTCAAGAGAAGTTGGCGGCTCGTTGCGCGACCAGCGGATCATCCAGGGCGACGAATTCGCCCCGCAGAGAATTGGCGAATGCGGCCGTGATGTGCACCCGCACGAAGCGTCCGACCAGATCGGAATCACCGGCAAAATTCACCACCCGGTTGTTCTCGGTGCGGCCGGACAGCTCGCGCGGATCCTTGCGTGACGGCCCTTCCACCAGAATCCGCTGCTGGCTGCCGATCATGGCCTGGCTGATGGCCGCGCCCTGGGCGCTGATGCGTTGCTGCAGTTCGGCCAGCCGCGCTTTTTTCTCCGCCAGGGGCACATCATCCGGCAACTGCGCCGCCAGGGTGCCGGGACGGGCGCTGTAGACAAAACTGAACGAATGATCGAAACCGATCTCTTCGATCAACTGCATGGTGGCGGCGTGGTCGGCCGCGGTTTCGCCGGGAAAACCGACAATGAAATCCGAGGAAGTACTGATCTCCGGACGCGCTTCGCGCAGGCGGCGGATGATCGATTTGTATTCCAGTGCGGTATGGTTGCGTTTCATCTGCGCCAGAATGCGGTCGGCACCGCTCTGCACCGGCAGATGCAGGAAACTCACCAGCTCGGGCACATCACGGTAAACCTCGATCAGGCTGTCGCTCATTTCATTCGGATGCGAGGTGGTATAGCGAATCCGCTCGATACCGTCGATGGCCGCGACATAGGTGATCATCAACGCCAGATCCGCGGTTTCTCCATCGTGCATATCGCCGCGGTAGGCATTCACATTCTGCCCCAGCAGGTTGACCTCGCGCACCCCCTGCGCGGCCAGCGCCGCCACCTCGGCGATGATATCGTCGAACGGCCGGCTGACTTCCTCGCCGCGGGTATAGGGCACGACGCAGAACGTACAGTATTTGCTGCAGCCCTCCATCACCGAAACAAAGGCCGACGGGCCTTCAGCGCGCGGTTCCGGCAGGCGGTCGAATTTCTCGATCTCGGGGAAGGACACGTCCACCACCGGCTGCCGTTCGCCGCGCACCTCGTTGAGCATCTGCGGCAGACGGTGCAGCGTCTGCGGGCCGAATACGATATCCACATAAGGCGCGCGCTGACGCAGAGCCTCGCCTTCCTGGCTGGCTACGCAGCCACCCACCCCGATCACCAGACCCGGCCGTTGCTGCTTCCAGTCTTTCCACTGACCGAGTTGCGAAAACACTTTTTCCTGGGCCTTTTCGCGAATCGAACAGGTGTTCAGCAACAGCAGATCCGCCTGCTCCGGTTGATCGGTCAGTTCCATGCCATGACTAACCCGCAGTACGTCGGCGATCTTGTCCGAATCGTACTCGTTCATCTGGCAACCGTATGTCTTGATATAAATTTTTCCGGGCATTGTATCTGATAGTCGTTGTAAAAAAACCGTCATCCCGGCGTAGAGCCTGTGCCGGACTCGATCCGGTACCGGGATCCAGGTTTTATCTGTCCTGGATTGACTTCGTCGGTGCCAGAGGCGCTCCCGCCTACGCGGGAATGACAACATGATGTGAGTCGGCCTGTAAGCCGGGTTCTGTCTGGGACAGTCATTCATCTGGGTCATGCGTCACCGCATGCCTCAAGCGATCTACCCGGTGTCAGTGCGAGCCACACCATCGACACCCTATTTGATCTTGCTCCGGGTGGGGTTTACCCTGCCACGTCTGTTACCAGACGCGCGGTGCGCTCTTACCGCACCATTTCACCCTTACCGGCACCGAAGTGCTTAGGCGGTATCTTTTCTGCGGCACTTTCCGTAGGCTCACGCCTCCCAGGCGTTACCTGGCACCCTGCCCTGCGGAGCCCGGACTTTCCTCGAAACCCGTGCCTCAGCACCGGTTCCGCGACTGTCCAGCCGACTCGAACCAGCCATTATATCACTGACAACTGTTTGGTTATACGGGTTGATGACGGTAGCGCAGGCGGCCCAGAAAACGGTTGATCGGGTTTTCCCGTCCCAGTCCGGGGATAATCGGCCGGTGACGGTAGCCCATATGCTGTTGTAACGTCCGCAGCCCATTGTGCGACGGGGCCAGGCGCAAGCCCTTGGCCAGTGCGTCCACGGCTTTTTTACGCTGTTCCAACTCCACACAGGCACGGGCAAGATTTTCATATAAATCAACTTGTTCAGGAGCATCTGTCAAAGCCTGGCGACACAGGTTCAGGCCGCTGCGCTGTCCCAGCATGGCCCGCGCCAGCCCCTTGGCCGACAGATATAGGGGATGATTCTCGTGAAAGGCATCGACCTGCTGCAGCGCCCGGGAAAAGCAATCCAGCGCCGCGCGCCAGTTGCCGGAGGCCGCAAAATGCCGGCCGCGCTGATAGTCCTCACCATGCGTGCCGGCTGATGGTACTGGTGACCAGGGATCAGAATTTTCCATATCCTCCCGCCATAATTTCAGTCTGTGTTTCCCGAAGTTGCTGGAAATCGTTGTTGTTATCGTTTGACTTGTATACCAGTCAAACGCTGCCGGCAAGTGTTTTGTAGTAGTTGATCAACCCGTTGGTCGAGCAGTCATGGGTATCTATTTCTTTAAAATCAATCAGTTCCGGAAGAATTGTCCTGGCCAGCTGCTTGCCCAGCTCGACCCCCCACTGATCGAAAGAATTAATGTTCCAGATCACGCCCTGAACAAAAATTTTGTGTTCATACAACGCGATCAGCCGCCCCAGGGCAAATGGCGTCAGCTTGCGGTATAAAATGGAATTGGTCGGCCGGTTGCCCGGAAACACCTTGTGCGGCAGCAGCGCTTCCAGCGCCTCGCCCGTGAGCCCCTGCCCGGTCAGTTCCGCCCGCACCTCGGCCTCGGTTTTTCCGCGCATCAGCGCCTCGGTCTGGGCAAAATAATTCGACAGCAGAATGGCGTGATGCTCACCGAGCGGATTGTGCGATTCGGCGTCGGCAATAAAATCGGCCGGCACCAGCCGGGTGCCCTGATGAATCAGCTGATAAAACGCATGTTGGCCATTGGTCCCCGGTTCGCCCCAGATCACCGGCCCGGTCGTATAGTCCAGCGCTTCGCCCTGGCGGCTGATCCGCTTGCCGTTACTTTCCATGTCGCCCTGCTGAAAATAGGCCGGAAAGCGGTGCAGATACTGGTCATAGGGCAGAATGGCGTGGGTTTCGGCGCCCAGAAAATTGCTATACCAGATCCCCAGCAAAGCCAGAATCACCGGCATGTTCCGTTCCAGTGGCGCGCCGCGGAAATGCTCGTCCATGGCATGCGCGCCGTCCAACAGCGCCTCGAAATGCTCCATGCCCAGGAACAGCGCGATCGACAAGCCGATCGCGTACCACAGCGAGTAACGCCCACCGACCCAGTCCCAGAATTCGAACATATTGTCGGTATCGATACCGAAAGCGCTGACCGCCTCGGCATTGGTCGAGACCGCGACAAAATGTTTCGCCACGGCCTGTTCGTCACCGGCCGCCGCCAGCAACCAGTCACGTGCCGAGTGGGCATTGGTCAGGGTTTCCTGAGTGGTAAAGGTCTTGGAGGCCACCACGAACAACGTCGTCGCCGGGTCGAGTCCTGTCAACGTTTCGGCCAGATGCGTCCCATCGACATTGGACACAAAATGCGCCCGTAACGGCCCGGCGTAGGGTTTCAACGCCTCACACACCATCAGCGGCCCCAGATCCGAGCCGCCGATCCCGATATTGACCACATCGGTGATCGTCTGGCCGGTATAGCCTTTCCAGGCTCCGGAACGCACGCCTTGCGTGAAGCCGCGCATCTTGTCCAGCACTGCATTGACGCCCGGCATGACATCCTCTCCATCCACCAGGATCGGCGTGTTGCGGCGGTTACGCAACGCGATATGCAGCACCGCCCGGTGTTCCGTGCAGTTGATCTTTTCGCCCGAGAACATGCGCTCGGTCCAGCCGGGCACATCCCGTTCCCGCGCCAGATCCAGCAACAGGGCAAAGGTTTCCCGGGTGATGCGGTTCTTGGAATAGTCCAGCAGCAGATCATCGAAGCGCAGCGAAAAATCCGCGAAACGTTTCGGGTCGGCGTCGAACCAGTCGCGCATGGACTGGTCCTTTATTTCATACAAATGGTCGCTCAGCGCCTGCCAGGCCGAGGTCTGGGTCGGGGAAATCATGGGCTATTCGTCTTCCAGAGTATTGCGCCAGTACTGATCTTCACGTTGAAACAGCCGGTTGTCATCCGCCGGCCCCCAGCTGCCCGCCGGATAGGTATGGATATAGTCCCGCTCCATGGCCCACACCTTGAGAATCGGGTCGACCACCTTCCAGGCCCAGCTCACCTCGTCATAACGCAGAAACAGCGAACTGTCACCCTCGATGACATCCAGCAACAGCGCCTCATACGCATCCAGGCCCTGCTGCCCGAGACCGCAACTGGCAGCGTCCAGACGCTGGGTCTCGGCACGCATCTCCAGTCCCGGCTGCTTGACCTGCAGCTCCATGGTCAGACACTCGTTGGGCTGGATGTTCATCAGAATCCAGTTCGGCTTCAACTGTTCGATGTGGGTCTCACGGAACAGCTGCTGCGGCGGATGCTTGAAACGGATGGCGATCATGGAATTGTTCTGCGCCATGCGCTTGCCGGTGCGCAGATAAAACGGAATATTGCGCCAGCGCCAGTTGTCGATGAACAGCTTCACACTGGCATAGGTTTCAGTGGTGCTGTTGTCCGCCACTCCGGATTCGTCCAGATAACCCGGCACGCGCTCCCCGCCCACTTGACCCTTGGCATACTGAGCCCGTAAGGCATGCGCATGCACCGCGCTCGGCGGAATCGGCCGGATGGAACGCAACACCTTGACCTTTTCATCGCGCAACGATTCGGCATCCAGGCTGGCCGGCGGCTCCATCGCCACCAGCGTCAGCATTTGCAGCAAATGACTCTGAATCATGTCACGCAGCGCGCCGGCGGTCTCATAATAACCGGCCCGCTGCTCGATACCGCGCGCCTCGGCATGGGTGATCTGGATATGATCGATATAGTTCCGGTTCCACAGCGGTTCAAGCATCAGGTTGGCGAAACGGAACACCAGAATATTCTGAATGGTTCCCTTGCCGAGATAGTGATCGATACGGAAAAGCTGGTGCTCGTCCCAGTCCTTGTGCAGACGCAGATTCAGCATCTCGGCGCTTTCCAGATCGTAGCCGAAGGGTTTTTCCACCACCACCCGGCGCCAGCCACCGTCTTCCTCATCGTTCAGACCGACCTCGGCCAGCTGGTGACTGACCACCCCGAAATCGCGGGGACTGATCGACATATAAAAGGCGATATTGGCGGAATACCGCGGCTCATCATAAAGGGTTTTTTTCAGGTGGCCGTACAGCGCGTGGTCGTTGAGATCACCCTGAAAAAAGAACAAGCGCTGGCAGAAACGCCCGAACACCGCCTCATCCAGCCCCCCGCGGGCGCGGGTCTGCAGATCCTCGTACACCACCTTGCGCCAGGCCTCATCGTCCCAGTCACGACGCCCGATACCCAACACGGTCATCTCGTCGGGCAGGCGTCCGGCCTGCTCCAGGTGGTACAGGGCCGGCAGCAGCTTGTTCTGCGCCAGGTTACCGGTCGCGCCGAAAATGACAAATGTACAGGGTTCCTGCATAGCCTCTCCTTGGGGTTCGGGGTGGGTTGCCCGGCGATGGCGGCTCAGTGCTGTTTTTCCACCTGGTGGCCGCCAAAGGCATTCCGCATCATCGACAACAGGCGGTTGGCATAACCTTCCTCATCCTGCGAGGCGAAACGCATCGCCAACGACATGCTGATCACCGGCAGTGCCACCCCCTGATCGATGGCCTCGACCGCCGTCCACCGGCCCTCGCCGGAATCGGCCACCACCGGTGCGATGTCTTTCAGTTCCTGGTCCTGCTTCAGCGCCTCGGCGGTCAGATCCAGCAGCCAGCTGCGCACGACAGAACTGTGGCGCCACAGTTCGGCCAGTTGGGCCAGGTCCAGGCCAAACTCGCTTTTGCCCTTCATCAGCGCAAAACCCTCGGCCATGGCCTGCATCATGCCGTATTCGATACCATTGTGAACCATTTTGGTGAAATGCCCGGCGCCGACCGGCCCGACATGTGCCCAGCCCCGGTCCGGCGCCGGCGCCAGTGCCTTGAGCGCCGGAGTCAGCAGCGTGATGGCCTCCTCGCTGCCACCCACCATCAGACAATAACCGTTCTCCAGCCCCCACACACCGCCCGAGGTACCGGCATCGGCAAACAGCAGACCTTTCTCCGCCAGCCAGGCCCCGCGCCGTTCGCTGTCGTGATAATTCGCATTACCGCCATCGACCACCAGATCACCCGGTTCCAGCAACTCGCGCAAACGGCCCATCTGGGTCTCGGTGATCTCACCGGCCGGCAGCATCAGCCACACCACCCGCGGCGCTTCCAGCTCCGCAATGACCGCCTCCAGGGTATCGGCCGCCACCACCCCGCATTCGCGGGCCAGTCCCTCGGCAATGGCCGGATCATGATCCATGCCCACCACCTCGATATCCGCTTTCCTAAGACGACGGGCCATGTTACCGCCCATCTTACCCAGACCGATCATAGCCATGCGCATTGCCTGTCTCCCTGTTGTCTTTCCTGCACTGAATGTATCTTAACCCATTATAGGTTTAAGATTTCATATCCATGGATTCCGGCCGACGCCTGAATTACGATTGTCGAATTGATCAATGGTTCCCTAATAACATTTTAATGCGTCATTTTACGCGGTAACATGCACAGCTGATGCCAACCGACTCCATTGCTCACGATTCAGATCCGTATCCATGAATATACTGTTTGCCACTCCCGAAGCCCATCCCCTGATCAAGACCGGCGGCCTGGCGGACGTCTCCGGTGCCCTGCCCAAAGCACTCAAAAATCTGCGTCATGATGTGCGTCTGGTACTGCCGGCCTACCGCAAAATCCTGCACCAACTGGATTCGGCAACAACCGTGGCCAGCCTGCGACTGGCCGCCGCGCCGGAGCCGGTGCGACTGCTGGAAACCCGCCTGCCCCGCTCACAGGTGAAGGTGTACCTGGTCGACATTCCCTCCTTGTTCGACCGCGAAGGCAACCCCTATGTCGGCCCCGACGGACACGACTGTCCGGACAATGCCGAGCGCTTTGCCCTGTTCAACCGCGTGGTGGTGGAGCTGGCGCAGAACCGCGCCGGACTGGAGTGGCGAGCGGATGTGGTGCATTGCAATGACTGGCAGACCGGACTGGTCCCGGCCCTGCTGACCCTGGAAACCTCCCGACCGGCCACGCTGTTCACTATCCATAACCTGGCCTATCAGGGGCTGTTCGACCGGGCCACCTTCGACCGCCTCGGCCTGCCGCCGGCCTGGTGGACCCTGGATGGCCTGGAGTTTTACGGCCGTCTGTCATTCATCAAGGGCGGGCTGGTGTTCGCCGACCACATCAGCACGGTCAGCCCCATCTATGCCGAAGAGATCCGCAGCGCCGAATATGGCTACGGCCTGGAAGGGCTGCTGAAGCATCGGCAGGAACAGTTGCATGGCATTCTCAACGGGATCGATTACAAGGTCTGGAGCCCCAATCAGGACCCTTACCTGCCGCACCACTACAACGGCCGTTCGCTGGCCGGCAAGCTGCGCATGAAGGCCGCCCTGCAGCGTGAGTTCGGCCTCAACGTCAAAGGCGACACGCCGGTACTGGCCCATATCGGCCGTCTGGTCGACCAAAAAGGCGTGGATCTGATTCTGGACTGCCTGCCGCATATCATGGCCCGTCAGGCACAACTGATCATTCTCGGGTCCGGTGAAGCCCGACTGGAGGCCGCTCTGCGTGAGGCGCAGGAAACTTACCCGCGGCAACTGGGCATCACCATCGGCTACGACGAACCGCTGGCGCACCGCATCGAAGCCAGCGCCGACATGTTCCTGATGCCGTCCCGCTTCGAGCCCTGCGGCCTGAACCAGATGTACAGCCTGCGTTACGCCACCCTGCCCATCGTGCGCCGCACCGGCGGGCTGGCCGACACCGTGGTCGACGCCACCCCGGAAAATCTGGAAAAAGGCCTCGCCACGGGTATTCAGTTCGCTGAACCCAGCGCCGCAGCCCTGCAGCAGGCGATTGACCGGGCTCTGGCCCTGTATGCCCAGCAACCGGTGTGGAAACGGATTATCAGGGCATGCGCCAGGATTTCAGCTGGCGCAACAGCGCCCGCCAATATCTCGCACTGTATCAGCAGGCCATCGACGGGCTGACGGCGGCATAAAAACCCCTGAACCCGGGCCGCGGCTTCGGTATAATGCGACGTTCGGCCATTTCACGGCATTCTTTCACAAAAAATCAAAGAGTTATGAAACAAGCACCCCTACAGACCGGTGACAAGGAACTGCGCTCCCGGGTCCGCATGTTCGGCAATCTGCTCGGTGACGTACTGCGCGACCAGGCCGGCGGACAGGTTCTGGACGCCGTGGAAAAACTGCGCAAGGGCTTCATCACGCTGCGCGACGCCTACGATCCGGCGCTGCGCCGCGAACTCATGACCTTCATCGACCAGCTGCCGGTGGATATCGTGACGCACGTGGTGCGGGCCTTCAACGTCTATTTCAGTCTGGTCAATATTGCCGAACAGGCTTACGAGCACCGCACCCGGCGCCGGGAAGTCGCTTCCGGCAAACCCTTATGGGTGGGCTCGTTCGACCATACGCTGCGCGATTTCCAGGAACAGGGCATCAGCCTGGAACAGGTCGATACCCTGCTGCATAACACCCTGTATATTCCGGTGTTCACCGCTCATCCGACCGAATCCAAGCGCCGCACCGTTCAGGAAGCCCTGCGCCGAATTTTTGTGGCCAGCGAAGACCTGGACACCGCCCGGCTCAACCGCGAGCAGCGACAGGCCGTGGAAGAAGAGCTGGAAACCCAGATCCAGATATTGTGGAAGACCGACGAGGTCCGCGATTACAAGCCCAAGGTCAAGGATGAAATCCGCAACGGTCTGTTCTATCACCGCGAGAGCCTGTTCGACGCCGTACCCGAGGTTTACCACAATGTGGAAAAAGCCATCCGCCGCGCTTACGGCGAGAATATCGAGGTCCCGGCGGTAATCCGTTTCGGTTCCTGGATCGGCGGCGACCGGGACGGCAACCCGTTCGTCAAACCGGAAACCACCGAGCAGGCGCTGTTCCTTCACATGCGGGAAGTCACCGCCCTGTACATCCGCAAGCTGGTCGAGCTGCGTCATCTGCTGACTCACTCCAGCAACCTGATCACGCCGGCCGCGGCCTTCAGCGCCTCACTGGACAGCGATAACCAACGCTTCGCCGAACGCGTGTTCAACAAAGACAATCCTCACCGTTTCGGCACCGAGCCCTACCGGCGCAAGCTGTATATCATGCGTTATCGCCTGCGCCAGAATCTGAAATTCTGTGAAGCCATGCTGGACGGACAGGACGCCTCGGACACCCAGGACCGCTATCACAACGAACAGGAACTGCTGCACGAACTGCGGCTGATCAGGGACTCACTGATCAGCCATGGTGACGAACGCGTCGCCCGGAGTCTGCTGCAGGATGTCATCCGCCTGGTGGAAACCTTCGGCTTCTTCCTCATGCAACTCGACATTCGCCAGGAATCCACCCGCCACAGCGACGCGGTCAGCGATATCGCCCGCCAGCTGGGCGCGGATTACCCGGCCCTGGACGAAAACGGCCGCATCGCCTTTCTCAGTCAGGCCATCGAGGGCGGTCGGCACCCGGAACTCGACCGTGACCGGCTGGATGCCGCCACCGTCGAAACGCTCGAGGTCTTCGACGTCATGCGCCGCATGTCGCGCGAAATCAGCCCCCGGGCTTTCGGCAACTATGTCATCTCTAT
>Ga0114931_10000332_pt1 | contig 55993 bp, 49 predicted proteins | sample 2SBtaG_FD_89579 | JGI IMG/M metagenome (GOLD analysis project Ga0114931, IMG submission 89579) | Deep subsurface microbial communities from Kolumbo volcano to uncover new lineages of life (NeLLi) - 2SBTROV14_V59a metaG | ecosystem: Environmental > Aquatic > Marine > Volcanic | place: Kolumbo... | reverse complement strand
CGCGCCATGGTGGAGGCGATGCGCAGGGCGAAGCATTTCTTGCCGAGCAGCGCGTTGCCGCCATAACCGCTGCCGAACGACCAGATGCTCTTGTCTTGCGGAAATTGCACGATATAGCGATTGTCGGGGTTGCACGGCCAGGGCACGTCTTGCGCACCCGCGCTCAAGGGCGCGCCGACTGAATGCAGGCAGCGCACGAAATCATCATCTCCCAGAGCTTCAAGCGCGCCGTCCCCCATGCGGGTCATGATGCGCATGGAGGCCGCGACATAGGGCGAATCAGTGATCTGGACGCCGATCTGGGCGATGTCCGAGCCCAGCGGCCCCATGGAAAAGGGCAGCACATAAAGCGTGCGCCCCGCCATGCAGCCGTCAAAAAGCCCGCGCAGGGTCTCCTGCATTTCCTCCGGATCGCGCCAGTTATTGGTTGGCCCGGCGTCAATTTCCTTTTCCGAGCAGATGAAGGTGCGGTTTTCCACCCGCGCCACGTCCCGCGGATCGGAAAAAGCGAGAAATGAGCCGGGGCGCTTTTCTGCATTCAGTTTGATGAGGGTGCCGCTCTCCACGAGCTCGGCGCACAAGGCGTCATATTCCTGTTTTGATCCATCACACCAGACAATCCGGTCCGGCTTACACAGGGCCGCCATCTCATCGACCCATGCGAGCAAATTGCGATTACTGGTTTTGGCGATTCCCACTTCAAATACCCCGTAAATTTTGTTGGGGGGACGGGCTTGATGATAAGCGCCCATCCGCTCCGTTTTTTCTGTAAGGCCTTATAGAAAACATGTCGCTGTGCAAAACTCAAGGGCAAGGCTTTAAGGCGTTGATTGCCGGCAGGCCAGTTCCCGTCTCGTGGGACAGACCGGGCCGTGGGCGGCGCAAAAAGTGGGTTCCCTCTATCTTTCCGGGCGGGCGTTTTCTAACCTGACCTCCAGGAGTTCAGTCGATGGCGCAAACATTGTTTGAAAAAATGTGGAACATCCACCGCGTGACGGCGTTGGAAGACGGCGCGGATCTCATTGCTATCGACCGGGTTTTTTTGCATGAACGCACGGGCTCCATCGCGCTGAAAAGCCTTGAAGCGGAGGGCCGTGCATTGCGTAACCCTGCGCTCGTTTTTTGCACCATGGACCACATCGTCGACACGTTCCCGGGGCGCACCGACGAGACGTTGATGCCGAGCGGTAAAGATTTCATTCAAAGCACGCGGGCCTCGGCGCGCCGCGCCGGGATCACGCTGTTTGATCTTGGGGACGCGCGCCAGGGCATCGTCCATGTGGTGTCGCCCGAACAGGGCATCGCGCTGCCCGGCGCCACCATCGTCTGCCCCGACAGCCACACCTGCACCCAAGGCGCCCTCGGGGCATTGGCCTGGGGGATCGGCTCAACAGAGGCCGAGCACGCCATGGTCACGGGCACGCTGCGGGTGAACCGGCCCAAAACCATGCGTGTGGTGTTTGATGGGGCGCTCCTGCCCGGCGTCACTGCCAAGGACATGATCCTGCATCTCATCGGCGCGTACACCGCGGCCGGGGGCGGTGGCTATGCGGTGGAATTTGCCGGAGCTGCGGTGGCGGCGCTGCCCATGGAGGCGCGCTTCACGCTGTGCAATATGGCGGTGGAGTTTTCCGCCTTTTCCGGCATGGTGGCGGTGGATGACACAACCATTGATTATGTAAAGGGGCGGCCTTACGCCCCCAAAGGCCCGCTGTGGGACAAAGCCGTTGCCCAGTGGCGCACCTTGCACAGCGATGAAGGTGCCGTCTTTGACAAAGAGATCGTCATTGAGGCGGGGGACATCAAACCCACGGTGACCTGGGGCACAAGCCCCGGGCACGCCGTGGCGATTGACGGCAAAGTGCCGGACCCTTCCCTTGTGCGCGATGACAATCTGCGCGCGGCCATGGAACGGGCGCTCGCCTATATGGACGTGACGCCCGGCCAACATCTCACCGCTCTTAAAATCGATGCCGCCTTTATCGGCTCGTGCACCAATGCACGGCTCAGTGATCTGCGCGCGGCCGCCGCACTCCTGAAAGGGCGCCGTGTGGCGCAAGGAGTCAAGGCCATCTGCGTGCCCGGCTCCACTCAGGTAAAACTTGCGGCGGAGGCAGAAGGGCTTGATAAAGTATTCACAGCGGCAGGATTTGAGTGGCGCGAATCTGGCTGCTCCATGTGCTTTTTCGCCGGCGGCGAACACATGGGGTTTCAGGAGCGGGTGATCAGCACCACCAACCGTAATTTTGAAAGCCGTCAGGGTCCTGAAACCCGCACCCATCTGGCAAGCCCTCTCGTGGTGGCCGCCTCCGCTGTCACCGGGGCCATCACCGACCCGCGGGATCTCATGCGAGGCCATGATGGATAAATTCATCTCGCACACAGGCGTTGCCGCGCCGCTCTTGCGCATCAATGTCGACACGGACGCCATCATCCCCTCGCGCGAAATGAAGCGCGTCTCGAAGGAGGGCTTGGGCGAAGGGCTTTTTGCGGGCTGGCGCTATCTCGCTCAAGGCGCGCGCGATCCCAACCCGGAATTCGTGTTGAACAAGCCGGACTATGCCGGGGCGAGCATTATATTATCCGGGGATAATTTTGGCTGCGGCTCCAGCCGCGAACACGCGGTGTGGGCGTTGAAGGAATACGGCATCCGCGCGATCATCGCCCCCGGCTTCGGCGCGATTTTTGCCAATAATTGCATTCGCAATGGCCTGTTGCCCATCGTCCTGCCCGATGAAGCGGTGAAAGCGTTGGCGGCGTCTGTCGAAAAAGATCCGCAAACGAACAAAATTCATATTGATCTGGAAAAAAAACAAGTCACCGGCCCCGGCGGCAAGGTTTACGATTTCAACATCGAAGACGGCCCCCGCGACATGCTGCTCCAGGGACTTGATGTGATTGGCCTGACGTTGCGCCACAAAGCCGACATCGATGCCTTTAAGGCCAAAGACCGCCTCGCCCGCCCGTGGATTTATCTTGAACGCGGAGGGTGAGGGGCGTCGTTTTTGGCGATGCCAGCCCCTTTGTTGTCACCCCGCGACTTGATCGCGGGGTCCATAAATTTTGATGTGCTGCATGGATACCGCGGTCACCCCGCGGTATGACAAAGGGGGAGGCGCAATGACATGGTGTGTTTATAACCAAACTTACTTTTCCCCCACGCCAATCACGCCTTGCCTCACCAGCGCGTCAATCTCATCTTGCCCATACCCCAGATCACTTAATATCTCCCGGCTGTGCTCTCCTTCATGGGGCAGGTCGAGGCGGGCGCCGAAGCGGTGGCCGCCCATCTCCAGGGGCAAGGCGGGAAGTTTTGTCGTTTTGCCGTTATCAGGAATGGTGAGGGGCATGAGGCCGCAGTCGGCGTTGTGCAGCATTTTCATGGTCTGATCCGCGCCCTGGCAGCGAAATCTATCATTTTGACATCGAAGACGGTCCCCGCGACATGCTGCTCCAGGGCCTTGATGTCATCGGTCTGACGTTGCGCCACAAGGATGAGTCGACGCCTTCAAGGCACAAGACCGTCTCGCTCGCCCGTGGATTTATCTACAGGGAGGGGGTGCGGGGGCTCAAAAAACTAAAGCAGTCGCGATTATCCCAGGCTGATGCCGCGGTCGGTGGCGGCGTTGTGCAGCATTTTCATGGTCTGATCCGCGCCCTGGCCTGGTGCGCTCTGACCGGATGTGTCGCAGATTTCACTCCAGTGCGCGGCGATGTTTTCCGGTGTCTGGTCCTGTGGTTTGAAATACACGCCTGTGGTTTCAAAAATTTTCGTGCAGGCATAGGTGCCCGCTCCTGCGTCAAGGATGGTCCGGCTCGGGGCTTTTTCAGAGACTAGATAAAGTAAGCCCGCACTGACCGCTTCAGGGGTCAGCAGGCTCAGCGCTTCCTCCGGCATGAGTTCTTCCGTCATACGGGTGGCGGCGCAGGGCGCCAGAGCATTGACGTGGATATGATATTTTTGGCCTTCCAGATGCAGCGTGTTCATCAGGCCGATCAGCGCCATTTTAGCCGCGCCATAATTCGCCTGACCGAAATTGCCGTAAAGTCCGGAGGAGGAAGTCGTCATGGCGATGCGGCCATAGCTCTGTTCACGCATCACGCCCCACACCGCCTTGGTGCACTGCATGGAGCCCATGACATGCACGTCCATGACGCGGGCAAAATCTTCGATTTCCATCTTGGCGAAGGTTTTATCGCGTAAAATTCCGGCATTGTTGACCAGTATATCGATCCGGCCCCAGGCATTGATGGTTTGTTTCACCATATCCTTGACCTGATCATAAGCGGCGACATTGGCGCCATTGGCCATAGCCGTGCCGCCTGCGGCCTTGATTTCCTCCACCACGTTGAGGGCGGCGTCGGAGGAGGCGCCGGAGCCGTCGCGGGCGCCGCCCAGATCATTGATCACGACTTTGGCGCCGCGCGCCGCCAGAGCCAGGGCATGGGAGCGGCCCAGGCCGTTGCCGGCGCCGGTGACGATGGCGACGCGGTCATCAAAACGTATGGTCATAAGAAACCCTCTTTAGTTGAAATCAGGAAAGGGAAATAAGTATTCATGCCGTCATGCATTGACGATGAACAGGGCGAGACTTTCGGCGATCATTGCCGGTTTGTCATCGCCTTTGATTTCGATGGTGACGGTGGAGGTGATCAGGAACTGTCCCGGATTGCGCTCGGTCACATCCTTGGTCTGCACCTGTGCGCGCACTTGGGCGTTCACTTTCACCGGCTGCAGGAAGCGTACTTTATTCAATCCGTAATTGATCACAACGGCCAGATTTTCCGGCACCACGGCACATGTCTCAGTCAGGTGCGACAGAAGGGAGAGGGTGAGATAGCCATGGGCGATGGTGCCGCCAAACGGCCCCTCCGCGGCTTTTTCAAGATCCACGTGAATGAACTGGTGGTCATTCGTGGCGTCGGCGAAACTGTTGATCCGATCCTGGTCGATCAGCAGCCAGTCTGAGAAGCGGGGCTCTGCGCCGACAAAATCCTTGAGGTGTGCCGGGGGAACGATCTGCGACATGGGCTTTCCTTCGTTTGAGTCATGGGAGGCCGGGATGTTGTGCCTGATCAGGCAGGCGATTGTCCACCCGTCAGGTGGGGACGTCGCCGCAAATGGTGACCCGGTGCATGATGCGCCGTGCCGCGTAATCCACGACGGCGTAATGCTGTGTGCACCGGTTATCCCAGAAGGCGAGATCATGGGTGCGCCAGCGATGGCGATACTGGAATTCCGGCTTATTCACATGGCTGATCAGGAAAGCCAGCAGAGCGTCGCTTTCCGCGCCCGTCAGATCCTTGATGTATGAAACGAAATGCGCGTTGATAAAAAGCGCTTTGCGGCCGGTTTCGGGATGTGTGCGGATGACCGGGTGTTCCACGGGGGGCGTGCGCTCCCGCGTCCGTTTCAGCTTGTCCAGACCCTCGCCGGAAAAAAATTCGCCCCGCGTCAGCGTGTGCCCGATATCGTGGACCGCCGTGAGACCGTCCAGAAATTTCTGCATCGGGCCGGAGAGGGCCTCATAGGCGGCGTACATGTTGGCGAACATGGTGTCGCCGCCGGCGGACGGAATGTCGATGGCGTGCAGCATCGCTCCCAGGGGCGGGGTCTTCGTATAAGTCAGATCCGTATGCCAGACATTGGACTGGCGGGTGTTCTCTCCCGGGCCGTCATCGCGGCTACCGAGCACGATGATTTCCGGATGACCTTCAAGACAGGGGATAAAAGGGTGCACATGCAACGCGCCAAAGCGGCGGCCGAAGGCCACCTGCTGGGCCGGTGTGATGTCTTGATCGGGAAAGAACAAGACGAGATGTTCGAGCAGGGCCGTGTGAATGCAGTCAAAGGCTGCGGCGTCAAGGGGCTGTGCAAGGTCAATCCCGCGGATTTCAGCGCCAAGGAAACCAGTGACCGGCTGGATGTCGATTGTCATGCAAGTCTGCCGTCCTCTTGTTAAAAAACAAGGTTAAGCCAAAAAAAATGATGAAGCCAGAAGCTTGGGGTGCGGGGCAACGAAGCGGGAAAGTGCGGCGGTCCCGGAGGTCTTCGATCCCACAAAAATTTTACCGCAGCCACTCTGGCGTCCGCGCGGATTTACTGCCACACTGGTCCTCAAAATGGGGGCGACAGCGATAATTTCTCCATTTCGCGGGTGGCGTTAACCACCCCCGGGAAATGCTGGCATTAGTGATCTGTCCTCGCTTAGAATGATCGTGATGATCCTTGCGAAGGCGGATGAGATGGCTGTCAGCGACGAAAAGTTAAGAGTTATTCTGGTCAAACCCCGCGGGTTTTGCGCCGGGGTCGAGCGGGCGATCGACATCGTCGAACGGGCGTTGCAAAAATATGGGCCGCCGGTTTATGTCCGTCATGAAATCGTCCACAACAAGCGCGTCGTGGAAACACTGAAAGCGCGCGGCGCCGTGTTTGTGGAAGAGGTAGACGAGATCCCCCCCGGTGCTGTGACGGTGTTCAGCGCCCATGGTGTGTCAAAAAAGGTGGAACAGGAATCGGGAGGCCGGACTCTGGAGGTGATTGATGCCACATGCCCGCTGGTCACCAAAGTGCATAAAGAGGGGCAGCGTTATGCACGCCGGGGGTTCGACGTGGTGCTCATCGGTCATTTGGGACACCCGGAAGTGGAAGGCACGCTGGGCCAGATCCCCGGCGTGGTGCATGTGCTCTCGACGGTGGAAGAAGTTGGGGAGCTTGCCGTGCGCGATCCCAGTAAGATGGCTTTTGTCACCCAGACCACGCTCAGTGTGCACGACACCAGAGATGTGATTGCGGCATTAAAGCAACGGTTTCCCAAAATTGTCGGCCCCGATGTGCGTGATATCTGCTACGCCACCCAGAACCGGCAGACAGCGGTGCTGCAATTGGCGGGCACGGTCGACCTTATTCTGGTTGTCGGGGCGCAGAACAGCTCAAATTCCAACCGGTTGCGTGAGATCGGCGAAAATGCGGGCGTTTCCTGCCATCTCATTGAGGATTCAACCAATCTCGATCCGGCCTGGCTGGAGGGTGTGCGCACGGTGGGCATTTCCGCCGGCGCCTCGACGCCTGAAAACCTCGTTCAGGAAGTGGTTAAACGGCTGGGCGAGTTGCGGGATATCAAGGTGGAGGCCATGAACGGCGTGCAAGAAAATGTTCGCTTTAAACTGCCGGAAGGATTATCTACTATTTCCCGGATCCCGGAGGGCGTGGCCGCCTGGGGCGACGGCTAAGGGCACCGGTTCCGCTCTGGAGCCCAAACTGCAAAGTACATCGTGAAAAGGAGGGCCTCTTGGCGGTCCCATTCAGACAACAATTCAAGGTCGGTGCGTATGTCGTCAAACAGCATTTGATGCGCCGCAAACGCTATCCGCTGGTGCTGATGCTGGAGCCGTTGTTCCGGTGCAATCTGGCCTGTGCGGGCTGCGGTAAAATCGATTATCCCGATGAAATTCTCAACCGACGGCTATCGGTGGATGAATGCCTTGAGGCGGTCGATGAATGCGGCGCGCCGGTGGTTTCGATCCCCGGCGGAGAGCCGCTGATTCACCGGGAAATCAAACAGATTGTCGAAGGCATCATCGCGCGCAAAAAATATGTTTATCTGTGCACCAATGCCCTTCTTCTGGAGAAAAAATTACATTTATTCGAACCCAGTCCTTATCTCACCTTCTCGGTGCATCTAGATGGTCTGCGTGAAGAGCATGACAAGGCGGTGTGTCAGGAGGGTGTGTTCGAGCGGGCGGTCAAAGCGATCCTCCTGGCCAAATCCAAAGGTTTCCAAGTCAACGTCAACGCCACGATTTTCGACGGGCGCACGGCGGAGGAGGTGGCGGCCTATCTGGATTTCACCGCCGAGCTTGGGGTCAGCGGCGTGACCATCTCGCCGGGCTTTGCTTATGAGCGGGCGCCCGATCAGCAGCATTTTCTCAATCGCCGCAACACCAAAAACCTTTTTCGCGACGTCTTCCGGATGGGCCGGGGCAAGAAATGGCAGCTCAGTCATTCCGCGCTCTATCTCGATTTTCTGGCCGGCAATCAAACCTATCAGTGCACGCCATGGGGCAATCCGACGCGCAATATTTTCGGTTGGCAGCGGCCCTGCTATCTTTTGGGTGAAGGTTACGCCAAATCATTCAGTGAGCTGATGGAAGGTACCGACTGGGATCTTTATGGCACTGGCAATTATGAAAAATGCGCCGACTGCATGGCCCATTGCGGCTATGAACCGACGGCGGCGGCCGATTCCATTTCTCATCCTCTTAAAGCCCTTATGGCCACGTTGCGCGGTCCCAAGCTGGACGGCGATCTGGCGCCCGATATCAGCCTTGAGAATCAACAGCCCGCCCGTTTCGTGCACGACACCATTGTGAAGCAGAAACTGGTGGATTCAGAGCGGGCGCAAAAGGCCGCGGGCAAGCTCACGAACACAGCGGCTTAGCGCGTCCAGCGCCGCCCGGCTGTCTTTTTTCAGTTGCAGAATTGAGGCGATCTCATGCGGCCGCCGTGCCAGGCCGGCGAGAACGGGCAGGGGTCTGACCCCGCCATCAGGCGCCACGGCCAGGGTTGCGCTTCGCGGGATGATGCGCGCCGCCGGATCAGCAATGGCGCGCAGTGCGATAAACGGCAGCCCCAGCGTGGCGGCGATTTTCGCCACGGCATGGCTTTCCATATCCACCGCCCAAGCGCCTGTTTCGCTATAAATATTCTGCTTTTCCCGCCGGGTTCTGATGATGTCTGAAGAGCCGTAAAGTGGCGCCGGATGGAGCGTGATACCACGGGCTTTGGCCAGGCTCGACAAAGATTTGCACCAGGCGGCGTCGGTCGGAAAGTGTGCCCCCGACGCTTCCGTCACCGATCCCGCGATGACCAGATCCCCCGGCGTGAGGCGGTTCATGAGGCCCCCGGAAAGACCAAAGCTCACCAGACCGGCAGCGCCGCTGACCCCAAAAACCTTGGCGATGTCTGCGGCCCGCGCTGCACTGGCGCCCGAAACCGCCACTTTGGCCCGCGCCGCGCCGTGGCCGGCAGAAATGCCATCGAGAGGCGTGAGGCAGTGTGCTTCTGATTTGAGGCCGCAAACAAAGCCCGTGAAAGACGGTTCAGAGGTCATGTGGACCGTGTCCGCGCGAATAAGCCGCTGCGTTTTCCCTCACATGCCATGAGGCACCCGGCGGTCATTGCGGTCCATCAGGTTTTCATAGCGCGCCAGCGCCCACAGGGGAAAGTAAGACGCATAGCCGTGATATTTCAGATAGAAGACCTTGGGAAAACCGGTGCCGGTATAGAGCTCTTCGCGCCAGCGCGCGCCGTCGCGCGTGTGAACGTCTAAAAACCCCACCCCCCGCGCCACCTGATCGCACTCCACTTCGCCTGCCGCCATCAAGCCCATCAGCGCCCAGGCGGTTTGTGAGGGCGTGCTTTGCTTGACCTCGAATTTGCGTCCCTCTTCATAGCTCGCCAGATCCTCGCCCCAGCCGCCATCGGGTTGCTGACGGGATTTCAGCCAATCCACTGCCTTTGCGATATAGGGTTGCGACATATCTTCCCCGGCCGCGTTGAGCGCGCACAGCACCGACCATGTGCCGTAAATATAATTGGCGCCCCAGCGGCCGAACCATGAGCCGTCCTGTTCCTGTCCTTTTTTAAGATAGCCAATGGCCTGCCGGATGCTGGTCCGGTTTTTCTGCAAATCCACTTGCGCCAGAAAGCTGATGCAACGCGCCGTGACATCCGCTGTCGGCGGGTCGAGCAGCGCGCCATGATCGGCAAAGGGAATGGAGTTCAGATAAAAATGCTCATTCTCCGGATCAAAGGCCCCCCAGCCGCCATTGGAGCTTTGCATGCCGAGAATCCATTCTTCCGCCCGGGCGATGGCGGTCTCATATTTCGGGCCGCCATCCCGGTGCAGCGCCATGGCGACCACCGCCGTGTCGTCAACATCGGGGTAATAATCATTGTTGTATTGAAACGCCCAGCCGCCGGGTCTCAAATCAGGCCGCCGAACGGCCCAGTCGCCTTTAACGTCGAGAATTTGTTTGCCCATCATCCAGTCGAGAGCTTTTTTTAATTTCGGGTCAGTCTCCAGTCTGCAGGCATCGCCCGATTCCATCAGCGCCATGGCGCCAAGGCTTGTGTCCCAGATGGGCGAGACGCACGGCTGGCAATAAAGTTCATCCGCGCCGCGCTCCACCAGCAGAAGTTCGATCGCCCGTTTGGCGGTCACCATATCCGGATGATCAGACGCATACCCGAGCGTGTGATAAACCATCACCGCATTGGCCATGGCCGGATAAATACCGCCCAGCCCATCATCGCCATTGAGGCGCTCGGTAAAAAATGCGACCGCCTTGCCGATGGCCTTTTTGCGCAAGCCTTTGGGAAAGGCGGGTTCAGCAAACCGCAATATTTTATCGAGCACCAGAAAACATTCCCCCACAAAGCTGCCCGTGGGATTGATGTTGTATTTTTTGTGGCGCTCAGGGGGCGTGACAAAAAGTTCGCGAATGTGGATCCCACGCGGATTTTTTGCCTGCGCTTTCAACGCAATCAGAACCAGCAGCGGCGTCAGTACTGTGCGTGACCAATAGGCGATCTTGGTCATATGAAACGGAAACCACTGCGGCAGCAAGATGATCTCCACCGGCATGACCGGGACGCCGCGCCATGGCACCTGCCCGAAGAGCGCCATCATGATGCGTGTAAAGACATTTGCGTTTGCCGCCCCGCCCTGTGCCAGAATCCATTCCCGCGCCCGCGTCATATGCGGTGCGTCCACATCATCCCCGATGGTTTTGAGCGCCCAGTAGGCCTTGACCGTGGCGCTGATATTGCCGTTGCCGCGGTGAAACAGTGGCCAGGAACCGTCCACGCTCTGAATGCGTCGCAGGAAATTGCCGATCCGGCGCTCTTTTTCCGTGTCGATGTCACCGGTAAAATGACCCAGCAACACATATTCCGACGGAATGGTGGCGTCGGCTTCAAGCTCGAAAATCAGATGGCCGTCTTCTCTTTGCAGATCCTGCAATTTGGTGCGGGCATCGCTGATCAGCGCGCGGCGCGCGGCGCGCGGGCTGGCACTGTCTGTGGTCACCGTGTCCGTATTCATGCTTTTCTCTTTATCCCCTTTAACCCTTCTAACCTAGTCAATGGCGGCTTGGGCCGCAAGGCTGGCGGCTTTATGGCCGGAGCGCACGGCGCCCTCAATCGTGGCGGGCAGGCCGGTATCGGTCCAGTCTCCGGCGAGGAAAAGATTTTTGAGAGGAGTTCTTGTGTCCGGGCGCCGCGCCACACTTTGCGGCGATTGATCGAAGGTGGCGCGTTTTTTCCGGATCAGCCGTGCCGCTTCATAGGTGGCTTCCGGAAGGCGCAGTGCCTGTTTCACCTCTTCCCAGAGCAGGGCCAGGAGGGCCTCTTCAGGTGTTTTGGCATGGGCGCCGCCCGCGCTGATCGTAAGACTGATGATGTTGCCGCGCACAAAAATCCAGTGGGTCACGGCGTTAATCAGTCCAAGGACGGGAATGTCGCTGTTCATTTGAAGGGGCCTGGCCAGCCGGTAATGGGCGTTGACGATGGGCTCGCCTTCCCCGGGCGGCGTGATCCACGGCGCGATGAGGCCGATGCGGGCGGGGGGCACGGCGACAATCACGTTGTCCTGACGGGCCACAGGAATTTTCCGGTCGCCAAAATCAAGCGCGGTGACGCGCGTGCCCTCCTGCACAAGGGTGCGCAGGCGAGCGTTATAAGAGACGGGTGTGCCCGCGCTTTTCAGCAAAGCCAGTGCCGGCTCAATGAAACAAGGCCCGAGGCCGTCACGGGCCACCAGCGGCCGGCAGGCCTCTTCGCCTTTGGCAAAGGTTTCCATCAACACGGCACGCAGCAGCCGCGCCTGTCCGCATTCGGGCGCGCAATTGAGCGCGGCGAGGGTTAAAGGCTCCCAGAAGCGCTGATAAAACGGGCCTGATGTTTTCAGGACATCCGCGACGGTTTTATCGGCCGGGGCCAGCGCGATGCGTAACGCGCTCCAGTAATCGGTTAGCCGGGTGTCGGGCACGCGCCGCTCGGGACGCAGGATCCACCAAGGCAGCGGGCCTCTGTTGGGCGCCAGGGTCCAGCGTTGGCCGGTTTTTAGATCGACAAACGGAAAGAGTGCGTGGGCCGGTGTGATCAGCGTGCCGCGCGTGCCTATATCCTCAAGGTAGCTTAAAGCGGAGCGGTTACCGCTGAGCAAAAGGTGATTGCCGTTATCGATCTGCTGGCCCAGCGTTTGATCGACATAAGACCGGCAGCGCCCCCCCGCGCGGGCGGCGGATTCATAAACCTGCACATCGAAGCCGTGGCCGTGCAACCTGGTGGCCGCGGCCAGTCCGGCCAGTCCGGCACCGATGATATGGATAAGGGGCACGGGGGAGATCGTCCTTCAGCTTTAAAGGGCGCGGGACGGGAAGAGCAGGGCGCGCAAGGCGGCGCGCAGTTTTTGCCCTTTGGTGAGTTTGACAGGCGTGGCCGCCTTGTCCCATCCGCGCGCCTCCAGGGCTGTCAGATAGCCTTCATAGATGCCCATCATCAACAGTGCCGGGCGCACCTCAGCGCGCCGGAGCTTTTTTAACGTGGACTGCGCTTCGTGAAAAAAGTTTCGCGCCAATCCTCCCAGTTCCCGCGTCACCCCTTCCAGTCCTTGATGCGCCATCACAGCCTGGGGGTCGCGCGTTGTGATGCCATATTTATCCAGCAGAGCGCCGGGCAGATAGAGCCGCCCGAGCGCCGCGTCCTCGGCAATGTCGCGCAGAATGTTGGTGAGTTGCAGCGCATTGGCGAGCGCCAGGGCAAAATCGTCGGAAGCCGTACCGGGGGCAGCGCCGAAAACCGGCATGGACAGCAAACCAACCGCCCCGGCCACCCGGCGGCAATAAGCGAGCAGTTCCTCCACGCTTTGCGGGTGGTAGGGGCCTTTGGCGTCCCATTCCATACCCTCGATCAGCATGAGAAACTCTTCTTTAGGCAGATTAAATTTGAGACGCGCCAGTGCCAGCGCCCGCGCGGTGGGCTTGGTGGCGCGGCCCTCATACAGACGATCGATTTCCGTGCGCCAGTCTCGCAATGCGTTGAGTTTGTCTTCTTGCGCGCCCGGCTCATCGGCGATGTCATCGATTTCCCGGCAAAAGGCATAGATGGCGTACATCGCGGCGCGCCGCTCTTTGGGCAAAATGCGCATACCCAGACCAAAAGACGTGCCCGAGCGCACCACCACTTGCTTGGCGTGCGCACGGGCGCGCGCATCTGCACTTTCACGCCGGGCGGAAAAGAATCCGGCGATCATACCCGTCGCGCCCGCCCAGGCAAAATCGGCTTTGCTCAATGCCACGCGGCGCACCAATGGATCGCCCGCTTTGAGGCGGGTGGTGAGCCGCCGGGCAAGGCGCACGATCACCGCCGATTCCATGGCCAGCCGCCGGTCGCCGAGCACGCCTGGCAAAGCCGCCGCCACAGCATTCATCTCATCGACGCGGGCCAGCATGTGATCAAGCACCGCGCGCATGCCGGGTTTGAGGCTGGGCGCGCTCAGATCCGCCGCGCCGACATGTTCCGCCGCCATCATGTCTTGCGGGATATAAACCCGGTCGAGATCGCGATAATCATCGCCGCAATCCTGAAGGTGGTTGATGATTTGGAGAACCGTACACAGAGCATCCGATTGCGCATAGCCGGCTTTGTCTTCGCCATGAAGATCGAGCAGAAACCGGCCCACCGGATTGGCCGAGAGTTCGCAATAGTCCAGCAGATCCTGCCAGTCTTTATAGCGCGATTTCATTGCGTCCTGGCGGAAGGCGGCCAGCAGATCGCGGGCGTGGCGCGCTGTCACGCCGGTTGCGGCCAGGGAACGGCGCAAGGCGTGCGCTTTGTCATAGCCCGGTCCCGGCGGGGCGTGCCCGACGAGCGCCTCTTCCAGAAGGTTCAGCCGGTTGATCTTGTCCTGGGGCCTGAGCGCTTTGTTATCGGCGATATCGTCGGCGGCACGGGCAAAATCGTAAAACGCCGCCACATGGGGGCGCAAATGTGCGGGCAGCAGGATCGAACCCACGGGAAAGTTCTCGTCCGTTGCGCCTTTACCGGACGGCGTCTCCACCCCTGGCGCGGTGCGTATTGTCCCGCCCTTCTCGCTCAATTCCGGCTGTGTCACTGAAGACATCCCTCTCATCCCCGTCTGGGCTCCGGCGCTTTTTCGCCTTTCGTCCTCAACCTAAAGATCATGCGCGCCAATCACAATAACCTTGATGTGCGGGGATTTTCCCGCTTTCCGTAGCCAGCGTCATGGCGGGGATGGTAGGTTGCCAAAAAATCAACGGAAACGCTTTCAATGATGACTGTTTTTTGGATCACGGTTTTGTCTGCGCTGGGCGCGTGGCTGTTTCTGCTTGGCGCGCGCGGGGGATTTTGGCGCGCCGATCAGAGATTGAAACCGCAACACGGCCGCGGCTCATGGCCCGGCGTGGTGGCGGTGATTCCGGCGCGCAATGAGGCTGACGTGATCGGCCGGGTTGTCGGCGCGCATATGGCCATGAACTATCCCGGGCCATACCGTGTTATTCTGGTGGACGATCGCAGCGACGACGGCACGGCCCGGATCGCCGGCGCGGCAGCGGCGGGCGGCCCGCATGATCTCGTTCTCACCACCGCCCCGCCGCTGGAGGAGGGATGGACGGGCAAACTCTGGGCGCTCCATCACGGACTGGGGCTGACGGAAAAAGTCATGCCTGATGCCCGCTATGTTTTGTTAACGGACGCCGACATTCTTTATGAGCCTGACATGCTTCAGCGCATGGTGGCCAAGGCGCAAGCGGAGGATCTCAGCCTGGTGTCTCTCATGGCGCTGCTGGATGCGCGCGGCGTCTGGGGCGGTCTGCTCATTCCCGCCTTTATCTTCTTCTTTCAAAAACTTTATCCATTTTCCTGGGTGAACGCCCCGGCAAAAAGCACAGCGGGTGCGGCTGGCGGATCGATGCTGATTCGTGCCGACGCTTTGAAAGAGGTGGGGGGTGTGGCGCCCATCCGCGGCGCACTGATTGACGATTGCGCGCTGGCGCGTCTCGTCAAAGGAAACCCGCCCAAGCGGGGCATCTGGCTTGGTCTCACCCGGTCTGTGGTGTCCCTGCGTGACAATAGGAGCCTAGAGAGCATTTGGAACATGGTTGCCCGCACCGCCTATACCCAGCTCCACTATTCGCCGTTTCTGCTGGCGGGCAGTCTTTTGGGCATGGCGGTGCTCTATCTGGCGGGTCCACTGGCCGTGCTCACCTGGCCGTTGCACGGACAGGCAGGGCTGGCGGCGCTGGGCGGTGCTGTGTGGCTCCTCATGAGTGTCGCCTATGTGCCGACGGTGAGGTTTTACCGCCGCCCGGTCTGGCAGGCCCTGGCCCTGCCGCTGGCGGCGGGGCTTTATGGCGCGATGACGTTGGCGTCGGGGGTGCGCCACTGGCGGGGCGGGGGGGCGCGCTGGAAAGGACGCCGCTATCAGGCGGCGGGCAGTTGAGGACGCCCTGTCAGGGGGCGCTTCAATAATCCTTGAGCGTGAAACCAGTTCACTTGATCGGCAAGAGAGGTCTCCACCGGGCGGGGGTTGAAACCCAGCGCGGTGGCGGCTTTGGTGGTATCAAAATGCACGATTCTGCGCGCCAGGCGCACTCCTGTGAGCGGCGCCGTGGGCGGGCGATGGGTCAGGTGATCGGCGATCCATTCATTCACGGCGCCGGCCAGCAGAATCAGGCCAGAGGGGACGCGGCGTTTGGGCACCGGCGCGCCGGAAATGTCATGCAGCAGCATGCACAGTTCACGCATCCACATGTTTTCCTTTCCAAGAATATACCGCTCGCCGGTGCGCCCCCGATCGCGGATGCGGATCATCCCGTCGGCGATGTCGCGCACGTCGATGAGATTGAGCAGGCACTTCACGATGGCAGGCGTTGTGCCGTTCACCAGGTCAAGGATCATTGTGCTGGGCGGGGTCAGGCCGAAATCTCCAGGTCCCACGGGCAGTGTGGGGATCGCAATGCGCGTGTTGAAGCCAGCGCGCGCTGCTTCAAGCGCCAGCCTCTCCGCGTTAAATTTCGACAAGGGGTAGGCCCCCAGCATGTCGGCGGCGGTGAGGCTGTGGCTCTCATCGATGGTGACCGCCTGTTTCAACCCGGTGTCTTTTCCCACCAGCACAGTGAGGCTTGAGGCATGCACCATGTGGGCCGCCCCCGCGCGCACCGCCGCTTCCAAAATACAACGTGTGCCGCCGACATTGAGTGTGTGGAACACTGCTTTGTCCGCCGCCCAGATATGAGCATTGGCCGCCAGATGAAAAACCGCATCAACGCCGCGCATCGCTTGGGCGACTCTTGCGGCGTCTGTGACCGAGCCTTGTATGAATTCCGCATCCGTGTTGACGCCGTGCGGTTTTTTGAGATCGAGCACGCGCACATCCTCACCCCGATCGATCAAGGCTTGCACAAGATGCGCCCCGATAAATCCTGCGCCTCCGGTCACCAGATTCAGCATGAGATCAAAACTCTCCTTGGGACAAGGCGTTTTGCGCCACACGACACACCATCAGGCCCGGCGCCGCCACCGAGCCCGCAAGAAGCAGACGGCCTGTCGAGATGCCAATGGTGGCGGCGGAAAAGCGCGTGCCGGTCGGGTCTGAAAACAGTGGTGTCAGCGTGCCGTCTGTAAGATTGAGCGCCGCGATCTCGGAAGGCGCGCGCGCGCCGCCCCACCAGCGCTTGCGGTAAAACCCCATGCGCCACAAGGACGGGTGCAGGGCAATGACAAGCGCGCCTCCCGGCGCCCACGACAGATTATCGGGTGCCGACTTGGTGAAAAATTCTTTGAGAGGTGTGGCCGGTGGGGCCTGCAACAAGTCTGATAGCCGGTAGGCCAGAATTTGATGCCCGCGCGTGGCCGCGACATAAACAATGCCCTGTGCCGCATCGAACGCCAGGCCATTGGCGAATGCAAGGCCGTCCGCTGCCAGGGCGACCTTGGAGCTTTGCGCATCCCGGCCTGCCAAAGAGATGCGCAGCAGTTTTGACCGCTCAAGCGCCAGGACATTTTCGGCAACCTCTCCAAGTCCCCCGCACGCGCCATGATCGCGGCTTAAGAGAAAAGTGTCAGTGCTGACCGCCAGCACATCATTGCCCCGGCATAACCTGTCAGACGTCACACTTGTTTTATGGCGTAAGGATTGATCCTTCACGGTGAAGACTTCGAGCGTTGTTGTCAGTTGCCAGGGCGCCGCGGGGGAGGGGCGGGCATAGCTGCGATTGACCACGGCAAGGGTTTGGACGCCGTCAGGGCCGCTCTGAAGGTCAAGGCCGTGCGGGTGAAAATCGTGATTCCGGGAGAATGCGGCGGCTTTGTTGGTCAGGCGAATCTGCGTGCCCGAAAGCTTTTTATCGTCAAGGGGAACAAGATAGATCCCGCCCTGAGGCAGCGCGGTCTTATTCAGACGTACAGCGTCTTCCGTGCCCCACCGGTCGTAAGACGACGCCACCGCCCACCGGCCGTCGGCACTCACCGCCATGTCTTCAAGTCCCCGCACGGGCGCGCCGGTCTCCGCATCGATAATTTCAAGATGATGGCACCGGCCGAATTTGACCGCAGGCGGTGGCTTCTCGTCGCAACCCGGTGCCAGGCCCAGGACGATCAGGAGAAGCGCGATCCGTTTCATGAGGGGGTCGGCGCCAGTGATGGCGCGCCAAGGCCGGGGCGCCTGTACCGGCCCTGTTCGATAAATGCACCCCAATGTTTTTCGATCAGCCGGGCGGTTTCATCGTCCAGCGCGAAGGCGTTCTTCTTGTATGACGTGACGGAGGAAAGATAGGATTCGAATTTTGGCCGGGCGGCCTCAAAGCCCTCAAGGCCGAGGCGCCTGTAGATCAACGCGATTTGCCCAATGGGGTCTGCCTCCAGGTCTTCATAACGCACATCGATAAAGGAAGGTTCCGGCAGGCCTGCCGCATCCCGTTGCAGGGCGTGCATCATTGCGGGGTAGGTTTCAAGAATGACTTTGTCGATGTCCACATGGCCGTAGGGCTGCAAAGCAAACTGGGCAAAAAGTTTTGTATAAAAATTCCGCATAGAGACGAAAATGTCATACGGGTTTCGGCTGATGTGAATATATTGCGCCTGTGGTAACATCTGCCGCAACAGGCCAAGGCGCGCCGTGTACACTGGATTTTTGATCAGTATCCTCTTGTTTTGCTGGAGCCAGAGTTTTTCGGTCAGACGGGTGAATTTTTGTTGCCAATCATGAATTTGTCCGGGCGTGCAGCCTTCAAAAAAAAGCCCTTGTGAGAAAAACCGGTCAAAGTTTTTGGGGAAATAAAGTGCGTGATAGAAAGACAGCGGCGTCATGTTGGCGAGCGCGATCTCATCCTCCTGGGGGGAATCGGGGAGCACCGGAATATTGTCGATATAGCGATGGCGGGGCAGGGCACGCTCCAGCGCAGTGCGAAAAATCCGCCCCATGATCATAAAATCCCAGGGCAGGCCCGTGGCCACCGGCGGAATATAGCCAAAATCCGCCTTGCTCATGATGTTGTAGAGATGTGTGGTGCCGCTGCGCCAGTGCCCGAGAATAAACAGCGGCGGGGGCGCGGGAGGCGCTGTGCTGCGCGTCCGCGCCACCACTGATTTTTCCAACAGGGAGAAGGGTTGCCGGGCCAGAACGGCGGCGCTGATCAATGCGATCTCGAGCCATTTCGGCGCGGCCACACCCCCTGCCCGCTTCAAAGCGGCAAGCAGTGTTGCCGGATTGCTCCCCGCTAAAGGATGCATGGAATAAGCCCCGTCCGGTCCTGCGCGATCATGTTAACTGCGCACACGCAAGGCCCTCCGGTGCACTGGCGGCGGCCCTGCTTTTTTACCATCAAACCCCAGAATGGCAACAAAATGCAATGCCCCCCAGGCGCGTGCGCCAGGGCGGGATGCAAACGGCCCAGCTTAGATTTACAAAACTACAATTCCACGCGCGAGTCCGTGGCCTCGTCAATGTCGGGAAAGATCTTGCTCGCCGTGGCGGCCGCCCCTGAAGACAGCGTGGCGACTTTGTCTTCAAGCATGGTCATGAGGCCGTTAAAGCCCTTTTGTTGGTAAACGGAGCCGAATTCAGAGCGCCGACGGGCGGCTTCACTGATGGTGCCGGCCAGGAAAATATCAATAATGCCGGTCTTGCCCGCCCGTTCGCGCGTGAGATAGGTCAAGGCCACCGGTTCCTTATTGGTCCGGTTGAGGCGCGTTTCCACCAGCGTCGTGCTTCTGGGGCCTGGTTTTGTGCCCAGAATTTCAAAATTCTGGCCAGAATAGGCTTTGAACTGCGCGGCGTAATTGGCCGTCAAAAAGCGCTCGAACATATCGACATAAGCGCTCCGCTGGTCCTGGCTCCAGGACTGCCAGATGGCTTTGCCGATGGTGGAGGCAGACAAATATTGCATATTGAAGGTTTTTTTGACCACAGGTGTGATGGTTTTCAGCCGGCCCGCAAAGCCCAGTTTTTCGCCCCCTTTCATAATGGTCAGCAGACCGGTGTTGAGGGTGTTCACAATTGCTTTGGGGGTTGCAGCGGCGGTTTCAGGGGCTTCCGCTGCCGACAATGGCTGGATATAAACGAGGACAAGTGCTAAGGCTCCGGCAGCCAATCGCATCATGTTGACACTCCTTTTACAGTTCATGAACCACCCACGGTTTGAACGCTTTACTCTTCTGTCTCTCTCAAGTCTTTACCTTGGCAATGAGGTTATACTAAGGCGATTTTATGAATACCCCACTGAACGGCTATGTAAAATATCTTAACACAATAACAAGGTTTGTGACGCGCTCTCCTCGTAAAATCCTTGTTTTTGTGCTATTTTCCACAGCCCTGGTGTCACTTTATGCAGGCATCAATTTCAAGATCGATTCAACGCGCAGAAATCTCATCGATTCCCATGCGCCCTTCCGTCAGTCCTATGATGCCTTTCTGAAGACTTTTCCCGTCTTTCGTAAAACAATTATCGTCGCGGTGGAAGCGCAAAGCGGCTTTGAGACGGCCGAAGCGACACGCAAATTGTATGACCGGCTGCGAAAACGTACAGATCTCTTTGCGTCGGTTTTTTCGCCTTCCGCCGATGCTTTTTTTCGCGATCATGCGCTGCTTTATCTCAGCAAGGATCAACTTGAGGGGGTGATTGACCAATTGGTTGATGCGCAACCGGCGCTCAGCACGATAGCCTCGGACCCCACACTTAGAGGGTTGTTTTCACTGCTTGAATCAGCCGTCGAGGCGCATGAAAAAGGAGAGGCGCTGCCCCCCGCTTTTGTGAAATTGATGGATCAGGTGTCCGACACGGGAGACAGATTGCTGAAAGGGGAGCCGGGCAATCTCGAATGGAGTGATTTTTTCGCCGAAGGGGATTTTGGCCCCACTCTTCAAATTATCGTTATCCAGGCGCGGGAGGATTTCACGCACCTGATTTCCGGCGCCAGCGCCATCGCGGCCATCCGCCAGGCGGCCGTTAATCTGAAGCTGACCCCCGAAAACGGCGTCAGCGTCACACTGACGGGAAATGTGCCCCTGGCTTATGAAGAAATGCGCGCCGTGGGCCAAAGCGTCGGGCTGGCGGGTTTTCTCTCCACCGTGTTTCTGGCCATCATTTTAGGGTTTGGCATCCGCTCGCTGCGCATCATTATCGCCATCATGATCACGCTCACGGTTGGCCTGGCATGGACATTGGGCTGGGCGATGGCCAGCGTCGGCGCGCTCAATCTGGTGTCGGCGACTTTCGCGGTTTTGATCATCGGGTTGGGGGTCGATTTTGCCGTGCATCTGGCGCTGCGGTATCAGGAGGCCATCGAGGATGGCGACTCCAACATCCAGGCATTAAATGTGGCCTCGGTCAGCACGGGCGGCGCGGTGTCGATATGCGCGCTGACGTCAGCCATCGGATTCCTGTCCTTCATTCCCACGCGCTATCGCGGTGTGGCCGATCTCGGGGTGATTGCCGGGGGCGGCATGATCATCGCGCTCGTCGCCAGCTTCGTTGTGCTGACGGCTCTTCTGGCGGTGTTCGGCCCCCCAACGGGGCGGGCGGCCGGTGCCGCTTTTATCGAGGCGACGGGCAAACTTTTCCACCGTATCGGCCATCATGCACGTCTGGTGTCTCTTGTGGCTTTGGTCGTTATGGCCGGCAGTGCGTCCGTCGCCGTCAGGGCACAATTCAATTTCAGCACCTTGTCGTTGAAAAATCAGGATTCTGAATCCATCAGGACTTTAAAGAAGTTGCAGGATGCAGGCATCGTTACCGATTATGCCGTGAATATCGTGGCGCCGAACATGGCGGCGGTGCCTGATATTGAGAGAAGGTTACGGGCGCTCAAAACCGTCAAGGATGTGAAGGCGCCCGATTCATATGTACCCAAAGACCAGAAGTTTAAACTGGGACTGCTTGAAGAGGCGACACTGATGCTCTGGCCCGCGCTCTCCGCCGAGCCAGACAAGCAGGGCCTGACCCCGGCCCAGCGTTTGGCGGCAACCAACGGTCTGATGGACACGCTCTCTTCCATGACGTTTCGTCCCGAGGATCAGGCGCTCAGACAGTCTGCCGAACGGCTTTATGGCGTGCTCAACGCCATAACCCACAAGGCCGGGGCGCGCGAAGCGCTGAAAGAATTAGAGCAGCGTCTCACCGCCAATGTGAATCAGCCGCTTGATTTTTTGCGCGTGGCCTTGCAGGTGAACGCCGTGACCTTCAACGATCTGCCGCAAAGCGTGCGCAGCCGTGTGGTGTCCAAAGACGGGCGCGTGCGCATTGTCGGCCTGCCCAGGGAGGACATGACAGATTTCAAAGCCATGAAGCGCTTTGTCCGGGAAGTCACTAACGAATTTCCGCAAGCCACGGGACGGCCGATCCTGGAAGCCGCCGTTGGTGAGATCGTTGTCCAGTCTTTTGTCACCGCCATTGCCATCGCGCTGACAGCCATCATTCTGGTCCTTCTTTTGTCGGTGCGGCGTGTCTCCGATACGCTGATCATTCTGGTGCCATTGGTCATGGCCTCCTGCCTGACGATCGCGACCAGTGTGATTATCGGGATACCGCTCAATCAGGCCAATATTATTGTTCTGCCTCTGGTGATGGGGTTGGGGGTGGATAACGGCATTCACATGGTGCTGCGGTTCCGCGAAGACGGATCGATGGAGAACCTGCTGAAATCAAGCACCCCCCGGGCGATTGTTCTCAGCACACTGACCACAGTCGCCGCCTTTGGTGCCCTGTCCCTCTCCATTCATCAGGGTATCCGCAGCATGGGATTGCTGCTGACCATTTCAATGGGCTATTTGCTTGTGTGCACGATATTCGTTCTGCCTGCCTTGCTGTATTGGCGGGCCGGAACCTTCGGTGCCGCGTCAAGGCCGGAGCATTCTACCGTCAGCTAAGCGTGATGATGCGGTTTTTTAAAAAAAGCCGTCAGGGCCGGATTTAGGGGCGCCGGGGGCGCAAATAAGTGTGATTTGCTTTTAACCACAACACTGTCGCACAATGGCGCTTCAGTTGAGGGCATGATCTGGGGGAACTAATTCTGTGATCTATCGTGTTTCGGGTTTGGCAGAGGTGACTGCCGCGTTTTTTGCTGTGTTCTTGAGTTTTTCAGCCACCGCCTGGGCCGGCAAGCCTTTGATCTCGGAAGTGCGCGTGGGCGTGCTCAACCACGACGTCGGTATTTTCGGGTCAAGCAAGGAAAATGGCGTCGATATCAATGCGGAAATTCTGTTTCGGCGGCTGGGAAACAAGTCGGCGGCGGAGCGCAAAAAGTTTATTCCGTGGTTTCTTTCGCCGCGCCCGCATCTCGGGACAAGCGTGAACAGCCAGGGCGACACGAGCATTTTCTATGCCGGGCTGACATGGGATGTGGATCTGGGTCAAAAATTCTTCTTTAACACGAGTTTTGGCGGTGCTGTTCACGACGGTGAAAAGACCTCCCTGCGCCCCGACAAAAAAGAACTGGGATGCCGCGTTCTGTTTCGCGGCAGCGCGTCTCTGGGGTATAATCTGACCCGGCATGTCAATATTTCCGCCATGTTCGAGCACGCGTCAAATGCCGGCCTGTGCAACAACAATGAAGGCCTCAATAATGCTGGGGTGCGGCTGGGCTATCGCTTCTGAACAGGAGGGACGTGCCTTCAAAGACATGAAGGGCTCGGACGGGACGTGTGATCTTGTGAAACGGTTCCAGCGGTGCATTTGCCAACTTGTTATGGATCTATTACATTACGGCTTCCCACTCTGGACGCCAAGTTGACAAAAAGACCCGCTTTATGAATGAGAACCATTTTCAACCCTTGGATGCCATCAGCGCGCATCGCTATTACCAGGTCTATTCCCTGGTGCGTGAATGGATTTATGAGGGCCTTTACGCGCCGGGCGCCAAGCTGCCTTCTGAAGCTGAATTGTGCCGGAGCTTTGGGGTATCGCGCATCACCGCGCGCAAGGCGGTGGAGTTGCTGGTGCGGGAAAATCTGGTTGTTTCTCTCCAGGGCAAAGGCACTTTTGTCGTGGAGGATCTGGCGGATGCCCATACTCTGGGCGATATGGATCAACTCATCCGCAAGGTGGAGCGTCTGGGCCGCCAGTCCGAAATCAGGGATGCGACCATCGAAGAGATGCCGGGCAGTGACGCCACATGCCGCGATCTGGCGCTTAAGCGCGGCGCGCCTGTGTACCGGGCCTCGCGTGTGCGCCATTTCGACGGAGAGCCGATCGGCGCGATCGTGACCTTCGTTCCGGTGGATCTGGGCATCACATTCAGCCTGGACGAGATCAGCTCGGACCCGATTCTAACCTTACTTGAGGCGAAGGGATTGAAAATCTCCGGCGCGGATCAACTGGTTGGCGCGACGCTCGCCGATACGCGCATCGCATCTGTTCTGAAAATCAATATAGGCGCCCCCATCGTGCGGATACGCATGGTGGTGTTCGATGTGGCGAACCGCCCAGTTGAGCGCATGATATCCTATTACCGCGCCGACCGGTATCATCACCATACGGTCTTGGGGCGGAAGATTCGGTAATATGCTGATTAACAACTGGTATGTGGCGGCGAGCAGCCATGAGGTGAAGACCTCACTGCCTCTGGGCGTAAAAATGCTGGGGGTAGATTTTGTGCTGTATCGCGATGAGCAAGGCGCGGCTGTGTGTCTCAGCGGGGTGTGCTGCCACCGGGGCGGCATCTTGTCTGACGGCGTGATCACGAAGGGCTGTGTGGCGTGTCCTTATCACGGGTGGGAGTTTGCCGGAGACGGCGCGTGCGTTAATATTCCGGCCCTCGGGGTCGAGGCGAAAATCCCCAAACGCGGCCGCGTCGATTCTTATCCCGTGCAGGAAAAATACGGTTGGGTGTGGGTTTTTTTGGGCGATCTGCCAGACGAAGAGCGCCCGGCGATCCCGGATCTCTTCTCCGAATTTGACGATCCGCAAACCTGGGCCCGCGTGCCATTTCAATTTGAAGCCAAGTGCAATTGGATGCGTATGGAGGAAAACTCTCTGGATACGGCGCACACGAACTTTGTCCACCGGGCTTTCGGCGCGCGCCACGCCCCGGCGCTGGAGGCCAGCGCGATCGAAGAGACGCAATGGGGCGCGCGGGTGAGCCGCACCAAGCCCGCGCCCCGGCACGCGCAAAAAACCGGCGAGATGGCGAAACTGATCACCGGTGAGCGCAAAAACACCAGCGTAAATCTGGAGTTCAGCGTGATCGGCGTGTGCCACCGCATCCAGCCCACCTTCCGCCCCGGCATGAGCCTCATCACCTTCACCGCCCGGACGCCCATCGATGCTTACCATACCCGCGCTGTCGGCTGGCAGGCGCGCAATTACCTGACGGCGCCCGAGCACGATGCGGAACGGATCGCCGGCATTGAAGAAGCGGTGCGCGAGGATTTGGCCGTGGTTGAAAAGGTTCAGCCGCCTCTGACGCCCAAATCCCTGTCCCATGAATTTCTCACCGAAACCGACGGCATGGAGGTGGCGTTTCGCAAAGCGGGCCGCCGCGCGCCGGACCGCGGCTGGGAAATTGATTGTGAAGCGTTTGAAAAACAGCGCCTCACCCGCGTGCTGGTGATCCCCTCGCCCCGGCGCCGCGCCGATCCCAAAAACTGGATCCACAAGCCCGTGCCGCTCATAGATCCGCACACAGATGAAGACCATGCCGCGCCGTCCGCAGCGGAATAGGCTTGCTCCACAACCGTCTTTGTCATTTCCGCGTACACGGGAATCCATACCTCCGTGTCCTGATGGCCTGCTCGTAGATTGCCGGATCAACTCCGGCAATGACGGGGGGAGGCGGTGCGGGGTGACAAAATGATGGTGAGCTTCAAACCGGTTTACGGGCGCCGTGGATGAACCAGGCACCGGGACCGACGGTGCGTTTGACGTGCTGGGTAAAGCTTATCCCTGGCGGGTAGCCCTGCGCCGCCATGATTTCTTTCATATCGACGTCCGCCCAGCCCATCCAGAACGGCTCGCCGTTGTAGGCCACCTGCCAGTCGTTCAGAACTTGATCGGTGAGACCGATAAAACCTTTTTGGAACGCCACATCGAGATGCAGGATGATGCCGCCGGGCTTTACCACGCGCCAGCTTTCGGCGACCATTTTGGGCAGGATGTCGTGGGTGGTTTCATGGCCGACGATGTGGGAGACCACGAGATCGAAGCTTTCATCCGTATAGTCGAGCGCCGCGGCATTCATCTGTTTGAAATGCACAGGAACTTTCAAGCTCTCCGCCCGCGCGTGGGCAAAGCGCAGCAGGCCCGGCGCGCAGTCCACGGCGTTGATGTCAATGCCGGGAAAGTGCTGCCAATAGGGCGTGGTGTTGCCGCCCCAGCCGCAACCGATATCGAGCATGGTCTGCGGGGTGAAATCGGGGAATTTATGCCGTAGATAGCCGATCAGAAAATCGGCGCCGGAAGTGCCCGCCCCGTTGTCGTGGCCCTTGCCTTTGGCGTAGATCCATCCCCCGCCCGATTGGTAGGCCCCGGCGGTGATATCGCCCGGCCCCCGGTCAAACGCAAAGCCGCCGGGCTGGCGATGTATTTCCGTCTGCGCAATGTTGGCGGGGATTTTGAGCGCCGGATCAAGCTCCAGCGAGCCCACCTTGTGTGTGCTGGCCGCAAGAGCGTCTGCCGCTTCGTGCAGACGGGGCAGTTCATGATCCAGCATGTCTGCGACGCATTCCCACATCAGGGTCTGCGACTCATAGGTCAGCGCCGACCACAGTTTGAACGCCGTCTCGCGGGCGAGCCGGCTTTTCAGCAATTCCCGGTCCTGCACACTGTTCTTGTCCAGAGGGCGGCCGAGATCCTCTTCCAGCTTTGGCGCGATCTCCTGCGCCACCAGCGCGCGCATCCCTGCGGACATGTCGAGATTGATGAATTTTTTCAGCTCGACAATGATCTCGCGCCGCGCGGCGTCGTCATTGTTGGGGCGGATTTCCAGTGCTGTGCCGTCAGAGTGTGCGGTGACCATAATTTCCTCCTTTAGTCCAATCCCAGATTGCCAGGATTGAGGCGGTGATCGGGATCGGTGACGTTTTTCAACGCCTTGACCAAACGCCAGGTTTCCGGTTCAACGGCATCGCGGTAGCGATAGAATTTGGCAAGCTGCACATGCACCGCGCCCAAAGAGAAAAAGAGATCGCGTAATTGGGCGCGCAAGCGCTGGGCGTACGGCCGGGTGGCGCCGTTGGCTTTGATCTTTTTAAATTTGCGCGCTTCATCGCTGGGCAAATGGCGCAGATGCAGCGGGCTGACCTCATCGACCCAGTAAAAGCTGGGCTCGCACATAAAATAGCCGCCTTGGGCGCTGGTCATATAGGATTCCCACATGCCGAGCGCTTTCATGTCCGCGCGATGATCATCAAAGAATCTCTGCACCGCTTTGGTTACCGTCACCGCCTGGCTTAATGGAAAAATGCCGTGGGTGGGGACCCAGCGCTGGCCGTCTTTGCCTAAGAATCCGCGTACGGAAAATCCCTTGGCGTCCAGCGCCCGGGGCAGAATGTTGGCGATTTCGCGGCCCCGTTTCAGACAGATGGCGCGGGCCAGGCCGAGATGACGCCCGGCGATCTCATCATCCGCGCCGCTGGCGGTCAGATGCAGCGACCATTTCACGCCTTCCATGAAATTGGCTCCCGCGCTTGCCATTTTCACGGAGTCTTTGAGCCCCGATACGAGACTGGCGCCGGACGCGGTGACGTCGCTGAGGGTTCTTACAGCTTCTTTGAAACCGACCTTGGCGGCGTTCTGGCTTTTAAAAGGATCGAGCCCCACCCGGCGCGGCAAAAAGTCATAAGGACCTAAGCCCACTAAAGCTTCAGCCATATCTTCATAGCTTTCAAAAGCGAAAGAGCCATGGGCAAGACTTTCAGGCGCGGTATCGATGGTAAGGGACGCAGCGGTTTTCAGGCCGTAGGCGCCGCTGTCTCCAAGAAAGAGTCCAGTGAGGTCAGGTCCGAACTGCCGCGTGAAGGGCGTTTGGCCTTTGCGGCTCCAGGCGCCCGTGTGCACCACCGCGCCGTCGCCGCGCACCACTTCCAGCCCGAGAATGCCCCCCATGGTGCCCGGCACGCCTTGGCTCAGCGCGCCGCCCACTGTTGAATAGATGCCGGAAAACGGCGCGTTAAACGCCAGCCGCGCGCCCGTGGCTTTGAGTGCCTGGGACAGCGCCGCCCAGGTGCACCCCGCCTCCACCACCACATAGCGGTCGGTGAGGTTGATCTCCCGGACGGCATTCATCCGGCGCAGGTCCATGAGCACGCTTGGGTGCACCGCCGGGCCGTAGCCGTTGGTGTAGGACATGCCGCCGCCCCGAATGGAGACGCTAAACCCGAGTGCCGCGGCGGCCTTGATCAGCGCCGCCACTTCACCCGCAGTGGCCGGTTGCGCCACGCACGCCGCAACGCCCGTCTCATCCCAATAGAAAATATCGGTGGAATAATAGCGCCGCTCCGCTTCGTCTGTGATGACGTGCTCCGGGCCGACAATCCGGGCAAAGGCAGCCGCGGCGTTTTCCTGATCGGCAAGGCCGGTTTGTTGAGCCATGGGGTTTTATCGTTCCGCTTCGTGAGGCGGCATACACCTGGGTCCGCGCCTATGAATTTTGTGCATCAGATGGCATTGTGACATGAACCGTCCTGCCGTCCGATTTTATCGGTTCAGGCGGGAAGTGGGAGGGGGATGGCCGCGCGTGCCATCAGGCGGTCTTGAGCCCCCATGCTCTCTTTCTCTCATCCGGCAGGGCGCGGATAGTTTGTTTTTTTAGCGATATCAGACATGAAAAACATGAAGGTTCATCAACGTGGCGTCTCAACCTCTCCTTAAAGAAACAACGGAATTTCTGGCCGGCCCCCACCACATGCTGATCGGCGGGCACTGGGTCGATGCTGTTTCAGGCGAGACGATCGAAGTTTTTAATCCGGCAACGGAGGAAATCATCGCGCGGGTTCCCGCTGCCGGAAAAGAAGATATCGACAAGGCCGTGGCGGCGGCGCGCGCCGCCTTTGACACCGGGCCCTGGCCGGGCATGTCTCCGTCAAAGCGCGGCGGGCTTATCAGCGCTTTGGCGGATCTGGTGGAGGCCAATGCTGATCTCTTCAATCAACTGGAAGTGCTCGATAACGGTATGCCCTATAACCCGGCGGGCGCCATGGCAGGGCCACGGGCCGCCAGCACGCTGCGTTATTATGCCGGCTGGCCGAGCAAAATCTCTGGCCTGACCGTGCCGGTGGACACACCGCCCGGTGCCAATCATCCCGGCCTCACTTATGTGTTGCGCGAACCCATCGGCGTCGTGGGGCAGATCATCCCCTGGAATTTCCCTTTGGGCATGGCGGTGATGAAGCTGGGGCCGGCGCTGGCCACGGGCTGCACCATTGTGTTGAAACCGGCGGAACTGACGCCGCTCAGCGCGCTTCTTCTGGGGCGGCTGATAGAGCGGGCGGGGTTCCCCGAAGGCGTGGTCAACATCGTGCCGGGCTATGGCGACCCGGCGGGCCAAGCCATCGCCGAACACCCGGACGTCGACAAAGTGGCGTTCACGGGGTCCACCGCCGTGGGGCGCAAAATCATTTTTGCCGCTGGCGGCAATATGAAAAAAGTCTCGCTGGAGCTTGGCGGCAAATCGCCTTTCATTATTTTTCCCGATGCCGATATCGAAAAAGCCACGGCACAGGCGGCGCGATTGGCGTATTTTCTTCAGGGTCAGAACTGTATGTGCGCCTCGCGGCTCTTTATTCATAACGACATTTACGACTGGGTGGTGGAGGGCGTGGCGCAGATCGCCGCCTCTCTGACCATCGGTCCCGGCCTTGACCCGGAAACCAATATCGGGCCTTTGATTTCAGCCAAACAACTCTCTCGCGTGCAGGAATTTATTGAGTCGGGGACGCGGGAAGGCGCGACGCTGGTCACCGGCGGCAACCGGCCGGAGGGTAAGGGCCATTTCATGGCGCCCGCGATCTTCGCCGATGCTCAGCCTGATATGAAAATCGTCCGTGAGGAAATCTTCGGTCCCGTGACCTGCGCCCAGCGCTTTGCAGGCGATGACCTGGAAAGCGTGGCGGCGCAGGCCAATGACACGATCTACGGCCTGATTGGCAGCGTGTGGACGCGCAATCTGGAAACTGCGCACGTCATGGCGGGGAAAATTCGCGCCGGAACCATCGGCATCAATTATCATGGACCGGCGGACATCAGCGCGCCCTTTGGCGGCTACAAGCAGTCGGGCTGGGGGCGCGAATTCGGCGCGGAAGGGCTCAATCAATATCTGGAATCAAAAACCGTGGTGACGCGGTTTTAATTTTTACGTGTCTCCCTTCAGATTGACTGCGGGGTGACGGAAAAATTGCGGAGCTGAGTGATAATTGAGAGAAGAACGATACATCCACACCTCAAGGGAAGGACCGGATCATGGCAGGAAATATTTTTAAACGCACAACCTTTGTCGTCCCCGACGCCGGCGCCGCCGCAGATTTTTACACAGGCGTTTTTGGCTGGACGGTTTATTACGATAACGAATTGCCGGTGGACGCCCGCTTCCCCCCTGCCGCGCCGGATGGCGCGATGGCGCGGCTGATCATTCTGGATTCAGCCGGATCTGATCTCGGGCGTTTAGGATTGCTGCAATATTTGGAGCCGCCCTTTGATACTGCCTATGAGACCAACCGCTCAAAAGTACGCATGGGCGACACCATCCTGGTGATTGCAGTGGAGGATGTGGAAGATGTTTATGAACGCGCCAAAAAAACCAAAGCGCGTATCGTGTCGCCACCGACAGATTGGGATGTTCCGTCAGCGGACGGTAAAGGCGTGATTCATTTGCGCATCATGTCCCTGTTTGACCCCTGGGGCCGTTATATGGAGATCACCCGTATGGGATAGGGCGTGCCCGAATCCCATGCTTTTTATTCTTTGCAAAGCTGGCGATATCCGGCGCTGATTCTTTCAGCATACTCCCGCAACGTGGTCAGGTAGTTTTGAATCACCTCGGTGCTGGTCATGGCACTGTCAATATAGCGCATGGCGAGACAGCCGATGAGGTCGTTTTCCGACAAGATCGGGATGCAGATTGTTGACATTTTCCCTGCTGATTTGGGACGGGGGGAGCGGAAATCGAACGCATATCCATCCTCCCGTATTTTGCTCAGCATGCGGTGCAAAAGTTCACTGTCCTTGGCTATGGCGTGATCGGGATGATTGGATCTCAGGCAGGCAGCCAGAATGGTTTCGCGCGATTCATCGCTGCAGAACGCCATGTAGACTTTGCCCGAAGAAGAGTGAAACAGCGGAAACAGAGTGCCGACCCCATAATAATCGAGCGACATGGCGCTCTCGGATGCCGTGGTGTCGCGCACCAGCATTTCAAGGCCGTAAATGGTGGAAAGCGTTATAGGGTAGACGACTTTTTTGCCCAGTTCATGGATCAGAGGCTTGGCTACTTCCGTAATCCACGGCGCTTCGTCATAGCCACAGCTCAGACGGTGCACCAGGGCGGTCAGCCGGTAGCGGCTGTCCCTGTCATCGCGTTCGACATAACCGGCCGTGCACAGATTGTGCAAAATGCGGTAGGTGGTTGATTTGGGCAATTTGGTGAGGCGCACAATGTCCGACAACGTGGTGCCGTTGTGGGTGTTGAGGAGTCTGAGAACTTCGAGTCCTCTTTGCAGAGCGCGGATATCTTTCACGGTCTTTCACTCAAGATTGGTGTGGCGCATCGGGTGAGTGGGCAAAGCAGCCTCAAACGCGCTGCCTGCTCGGGTGAGGGGCCTGATGCTGTGCCGCTAAGTGAGCAGGAGACAAGAGAAATAAGTAGCATGGGATGGCGATTGTGCCAACCTGTGAACCGCTTATTTTCGCTTCATCACGCCAAAAGTAATTTTCGGGGGCTCAATTTCTGACGGCCGCCCCGGAAATCTCGACTTCCAGGCCTTTTTCAGACAGAACCTGCACAATCCCCTCGGCGGTTTTCTTGTCCTGCGTTTCTATGACGAGATTGAGGACGGCCTGTTTGAGGGTCATGTCCGAGAATTCACGCTGATGCTCGACTTCCAACACATTGGCGCCTTTTTCGGCCACGACGGCGCTTACCAGAGCCAGCATGCCCGGAATGTCGGGGATCATGATGCGCAGACGAGAGATGCGGCCGCTGCGGGACAGCCCCCGCATGAGGGCGGTGGCGAGCAGGCGCGAATCGATGTTGCCGCCGGTCAGCACCAGTCCTGTTTTAAGGCCCTCGAAATGTTCCCGGTATTGCATCAGCGCCGCGAGAGGCGCCGCGCCCGCCCCTTCTACCACCACCTTTTCGATTTCCAGAAGGGCGTTGACCGCATCTTCAATGGTGAATTCAGAGACGATCAGAATGTCATCGACCAGGTCTTTAACGATGGCGCGGGTGATTTCACCGGGCTCCTTGACGGCAATACCCTCAGCGATGGAATGGCCGCCCGTGACGGTTCCAGATCCGTCCAGGGCCTGTTTCATGCCGGGGTAAAGCTCGCTTTGGACGCCGATAATTTTGATGCCGGGCTTCAGGGCCTTGGCGGCGATGGCGATACCGGAGATCAGTCCGCCGCCGCCGATGGGCACCACCAGGCAGTCGAGATCCGGCTGGGAGGCCAGGAGTTCCAGCGCAATGGTCCCCTGACCGGCGATGACGCTTTCATCGTTGAATGGGTGAACCAGTGTCAGGCCGCGCGCGTCAAGGACCTGATGCGCCTTTTGGCTTGCTTGGGAAAATGTGGCGCCGGCCAGAATGACGTCAGCCCCAAACCGTGCCGTGTTTTCAACTTTATTGAACGGCGTGTTTTCGGGCATGACAATGGTGGCGGGAATGTTCAGCCGGCTGGCGTGATACGCGACCCCTTGGGCGTGATTGCCCGCCGACATGGCGATCACGCCTTTGGCGCGGGCGCCCGCATCAAGACTCAGCAGTTTATTGAGGGCGCCCCGTTCCTTGAAAGAGGCGGTAAACTGAAAGTTTTCAAATTTCAGAAACACCTGCGCCCCCGTGATGTGGGACAGCGTGATGGAATGGGCGCAGGGCGTGTGGACAATGCCGCCGGCGATGCGCTCCCGGGTGTTTTCTATATCCGCTAAAGTCAGGGTCATGGCGGCACAGGCGCTTTCACTTCAAACAAGGGGCCGGGGAGATCGCCCTGGCGCCTCTTCATAAAGTATCACTGCGTGAAAGGGAAATGTTTTACAAGCGCTTATCCGGCTCTTTACCGGGTTTGCGCCGCCGGGCATGCCGCGGCGCTGTGCACACGATAAAGATGGTATTCGCTATAACGGGCGGTCGGTTCAAAAACGCGGGGACACGCTTCAATCGTGGCCAGCAGAGCGGGATCGGATTTATGATCCATCACCACCAGCGAGACATGAAAGCGCGCCATGTCCTGAAGGTATTTTTGCCGGCTTTGATTCAGCGCCAGACGCAGTGTCGGCCGCCCGGAAAAATACGCCAGCAGACGCGCCCGTCTGAACACAACAGTCCCCCCTTTGGAGATCAGTTTTCCGACCGCTGCGCTCATGGCTTGGGCATCGGGGCTCAAAGGGCCATCGGTGAAGGGCTTATGAGACAGATTGCCGTGACTGATAATGGCGCTGAGAGCAAAAAAAGTGCACAGGCCGATCATGCCGGTTCTCTTGAACTGATCGAAGGCTTGAATGTTGGTGCCGCAAAACGCATAGACGGCGTAGATGGCCGCCAGCGGCATGAAGGGCATCACCAGACGCGGCCCTGCCCCAAAGGGAAGAATCAGGATCAGGCTGAAATACCCGAGTACGAACGCTTCGCTCACCGAGAAATGTTCCAAAACGCTGCGCACCGCGCCGATGATCATGACCCCCAGAATAAAAACGCCCATGGCCAGAATGAAAGGATTGCTCGGCCCCAGCGCCCATAATGCCGTGAGGGAGACAAAAAACTCGGCAAAATTAGCGGGCATGTTCAATATGGTGTGCATGAGACGGCCATGAGAGGCCGCCGCGCCGTTCGTGGCGCTGCTGATGAGATTGTCATAGGCGCCGAAGAAATTACCCGACGACATCAACAGGCCGATACCGATGGCGCTCACCATCAGGATCCACAGCGTGTTGAGGCGCAGGCGTCTGAATTTCACCAGATCGTAGAAGACAAGGGTGGGCATCAGCACAATGCCGACCGACCGCGTGCCGCATGCCAGGGCGATCAGAAGCCCGGCAACCACCCCCCACACCATACGTGCCTCGCGAGAGCGGCGGCGTGCATCGATATTTTCCAGAGTGACCAGCGCGGACAGCGTAAAAAAGAGGAAAGGAAGTTCGCTCAGCAGATTTTCCTTGTACTGCCAGAGCCAGGGGCTGATCGCCAGGCCGATCACAGGCAGCAGTGCCGTCTTGGCATCCAGACGCGGGCGGGCCAGCATATAGGTCAAGATCAAAATGCCGCCAAACAGCAGAATCATATAATATTTAACGACCTCAATATTGCCGTCATGCAGCGCCAAGGGGATGGCCAGCAATGCCGGCCACACGGGTGGGTAAAGACGGGGCCCCACCAGCGATGTGTCCGGGTTGAAAACATAATTGGTCTGGGCATAGGGGTGTCCCGCAAGAATGTTTTGTGCATGCATCAGATACATGCCCTGATCGTCCGCCTGCCAATTCATCCCGCCGCGCATGGTGGCGGCGTAAGCGGCCATGGTGGTCAGCACGATCACCAGCAGAAGCACCAGTGCTTTGCGGTTGGACGTGGGCACAGAGGAACCGGAGCCGGCGGCGGTGCCTATCATTTTCCACGTCTGCGTGCCGTCCTGAAATGCGTCAAGTACGGGTGGGGCTGAAATTTCCGTTACCATTTTCATGTTAAGACTCTTCGCAAATTCATGTTAAGGTTCTTTGCAAACTGGGTGCCATAACGGGCATAGCTGCAATGCCTTTGAATGTGAGTGTATGTCTGTGCGGCTTCATAAAGTGAATAATTGCTGCGCGTCTTTCCTGTGTGCCAGACCCAGTGACACGGTGGCCAGCACACCCAAAAAAACCCCAAACCAGAGATTTGTTGTCCGCCCGATGATGGTGATGGCCACCGCATCGGGCATGGCGGCGCCGGACAGGGTCAACAATCCCAGCATGATGGCTTCCGTGCTGCCCAGACCGCCGGGCAGAAAGGAAAAAGAGCCGATCGACATGCTGAGAGCGAAAATCCCGATGGCGGTCCAGGGTGTGACGTTGAGACCAAGATAGTTGATGACCAGATAAAAACCAAAGCCTTGCAGTGCAAAACCCGCCACCGTTGCCACCAGTCCGGCCAGTTGCAGTTTCACGGTAAAGAGTCTGGTGGCTCCTTCAGCGGTTTGCTCAATTCTGGTGATGAAATTGAGAACGCGCGGAAAGACGCCGATGAAGCGGCGGCGGCTTAAAAACTTCAGGATTGTCACGATTTGGGTGGCCAGCAGAGCGAGCAGAACGGCGAGAACGCTGATGATGAGCAGAAAGAGCGCCGAATGTGTGAACAGGGACATCACCAGGGTTGAAAGGATCAGCATGCCCGTCACGTCATTGACCTGTTCCAGAAACATGATCCACAGGCTGTTGGCGTAAGGCACGTCGTATTTGCGTAAGTAAACAGAGCGGATCGCTTGGCCGCTCCGCGCCGGGGTCAGGGTGAACAACATGCCCGAGGTATAAAACCTCAAGGCGGGGAACACGGGCAGACGGTGGTCCAGATGATGAAGATAGCCATACCAGCGGCCAAATCTGATGAGGAACCCGGCCAGAGAAGCACCCAGAATATACAGAAACTGCACGCTGGAAATGCGTCCCAGCGCCTCAGCTATTTCATGTGCGCCGCTCCACAACACCAGAAACGTGTAGATAACGATTGCTGCTGCAATGGTCATCAGCAGAAAGCCCAGGCTTTTTTTGGTTTTTTGCTCCATAAGCCTTGTCTGTCAGGCGCTCTTCGGCAAAAGCCCAAGGCGCATTCACGCCTGAACAAACCCTTTTATGAGCAAGCGCTCTCTTGGGTGTTCAGTCAGAAGAAGCTGCGACCGCTTCTACTTTCAACTCACTGTTTTTAAAATTATCGGACTGCGGTTCTTTCCTTTCGATACGCCCCGGCGCCAGCCGTTCTTCATGATATTCCTGTTCCGTGTTGATGTCCCAAAGGTTATGAGTCTCACCCAGAACCAAATTGCGCACGGCATAGATGGCGGTCAGCATGGAATGATCCTGATTGTTATAGCGGTGCATGCCGTTGCGCCCAACCGTCTTGAGGTTTTCGAATTGCTCAAGATAATCACGGATCATATCGAGGGCTTCAGCATAGGCGGTGTCATAAACGGGATAGGTTTTTGGCACACGGTAGACCACGCCATCAATCACCTTGTCGGCGGAAATCAGACCAATCTCATCCATCTCTTTTGTTCCGAGTTTGATCAAGTCTTCATCGCTCATATCCCACAATTCATCGCCTTCATTGCAGAAATATTCAAGGCCCAGACTGGTTTTGGATTGATCAGGCACCATTTCCGGGCTCCAGTTCTTGAAGTTCTGGATGCGGCCGACCTTGACCTGTTCTTCGTGAATATAAATCCAGTTGTCTGGAAAGGTTTCTTTCTGATCGACAATCAGGCACACCGTCAGAAAGTCACGGTATTTAAGTTGCTCAACAGCATCGAGAACGTTCTGCGGCGCCGCCGGTTCCATCTTTTTGACAAGCTCGGTGATCGGCATGCTTGAAATAAAAGCGTCAGCCGCCACATCCTGAATCCTGTCTCCGGTTTTAATCGTGACCGAATCAATCCTATTGCCCGTGCGATTGATGCGGATGGCATCAGTTTCCATCATCACTCTGCCGCCGCCCTCTTCAATTTTGTTGGCAGCGGTTTGCCACATCATGCCGGGGCCCTGCCTCGGGTATTCAAACTCCTCAATCAGCGTGGTCACATTGCGTCCGGTTTTCATCACCATATTACGGGCAACTGTTTTGAGGGAAAGTCCTTTAATACGCTGGGCAGCCCATTCGGCACGAAGCTCTGTGCACGGAATCCCCCAAACCTTTTCGGTGTAGGTTTTGAAAAATATCTGAAACAAACGGCGGCCGAAATTATTCGTCACCCATTGCTCGAAAGATTCAACATGCCTGTGGGGAAAAGTCTGCCATTTGAGGTAACTGAAAATGACGGTGAGGGATTCGCGAAAACCCAAGCCGGTGAGCGCGTCCCACATTTGCGGCGGATAGGCGAAAAAACGCCTTTTATAATAAATGCGCGACAGCCGCGGCCTGGTGATGAATTCGTCTTTCAGAATTTCTTCCCAAAAGTCCTGAACCGTCTGCGATTTTGTGAAGAACCGATGGCCGCCCATGTCGAACTTAAAGCCTTTATAGCTTTCCGTGCGGGCGATCCCGCCCACAATGCGGTCTTTCTCCAGCACCAAGGGGGTTTTTTCATAGCGATTCAGCTCGTAGGCGGCGGTCAATCCGGCGGGGCCGCCGCCAATGACGACGATATCCGGCTTCGGGGTGTGACGGCCATCACGCGATGAAACGGCTCCGTGCATTTGGTTACTCCTATGCGACGCCATAATGAAATCCTTGAAACGACACTACAGTGGAAAACGTTAAGTATCTTCTGTCTTTGGGACCTGGAGATGTGTTTTTGTCAAAAAGGTGTGCCAAAACAATCCAATGACAAAACTCACTCCGGTATATAAGTTATAGAACACATGTAAACCGACACATTTGGCTGCAAAGGCTATGCCACCGTGCGCCGTAAAAAATTTGAACAGGTTCAAATTCAGCGCAATAAACAACAGTAAGGCCGCCACGGTGATGAGGAGGTCGACCGAGAAGAAAAGCACTGCAACAATGCTGAGGACGATGATCCCCGAAAGCAGAACCGACAGGCGGTGCCTCCAGGACAGACTGAAATCGGTGGGCGCGAGTTTTCTCTCCAACACGAGCCGGGTCCAGGGCAGGGCGCGGATCATCACATCGGTGCGGATCATGGAATACAATGACCAGCCTTTCAGGTGCTTGCCCTGAATCGATTTCTCGAGAAAAATCATATAGCCCTGATCGCGCAACCGGTAGCCGAATTCAACGTCTTCTATTTTGCGAAAATAGGGTCCGGAACTGGCAAATCCACCCACCGCCCGGAAAGTTTTGGCTCTGACGGCGCCCAGCCCGCCCCAGAAATGCGAGGCCTCATCGGGGCTGGCCTGATGGACGTAATGATGCAGAAGATTACGATACCGGCTCACAGCGCCCGGTGCGCTGGGGATGTCGTCATAGGAGCCGAACACCGCAGCGGCATGATCATGCTGATCAAAAAAGGCGATAATCTGCGCCCGCGTGCCGGATTGTATTTCCACATCGGCATCTACGAAGACCAGGAATTCGCCCCGCGCCTGCAAGGCCCCCTGATTGCGCGCGATGCCGGGTCCTGAATTGGTCTCAAGCGTGAGGAGTGTGACCTCAAATTCGTGCGCCAGAGCCGCCGTGTCATCCTGGGACCCGTCATCCACCACGATGATCTCGGTTTGGGCATCCGCCTCCCTGAGCAACGCCGTGAGACAGCGCGGCAGTGTCTCGGCCGCGTTATACGCGGGCACTATAAAAGAAATGCGGGGGGTGCTGGTCACTGAATTTTCCCGGTGGTCCTCATGTATACGGCGCGCGCGTTCCCCCCGGACCGGTGGGGCGCGTGGCCTTGTCTGTTGCACTGTGCCTCGTTCAGAGGGGGAATTTCCTCACCCGGCCCGCTGTTGATAGCATATATACAGGCAAAGCAAGTCTTATGCCGTCTAAAAAATAACGGTATCTGCTGCTCTGAAGCACATTTTTCTGCAGAAAATCGGGGTTTTTTGGAAAAATACACAATTTGTGGCAAAAGACAAAGGCGGGGGGTGTCATGCACAGTGCTTTTCATCAATGGGTGGGACGCCGGGAGGTGATCCGGGATGTTGTTGATGGGCGCAGTGTGGCGCAAATGGATGCGCTTTTAGGGGGGGCGGGGCGCTGGCCCGCTGTCGGGGCGCCGCTGCCCTTTGGCTGGCAGGAGATGTATTTCGCGCCGCGTTCCCCGGGGCCGGATCTGGGTCCGGACGGTCATCCCAAAAGGGGCGGATTCATGCCGCCGATTCCCTTGCCCCGGCGCATGTATGGTGGCACCCGTCTGACGGTCCAAGACCCCTTGCGCGTGGGAGACGCCATCGTCTGCACCCGTGAGATAGCCGCGATCACCGAAAAGGCGGGGACTCACGGCCCTCTTGTCATTGTCGACATCAGCGCAAACATAGAAGCGGCGGGCCGCCCGGTCCTGCAGGAGGTGCGCACCATCCTCTATTGCGGGGCATCGCGCGCCGGCAGTGGCGATTGTGCGCCGGCGCCTGCGCGTGAGGACAGCGACTGGCGCTGCACCATGCAGCCTGATCCAGTGGCTCTCTTCAGGTTTTCCGCCCTCACCTTTAACGGTCACCGCATCCATTATGACCGGTCCTATGCACGGCAGGTTGAAGGCTATCGGGGTCTGGTGGTGCAGGGGCCTTACGGCGCGCTTCTTCTGATCACCGCCGCCCTGAACCATGCGCCCGGCAGGACGCCGCGCACCTTCACGTGCCGCACTCACGCCCCGCTCTTTGACGATGCGCCGTTTGATCTGGCCGGAAAGTGGCGGGAAGGACAGACAGGGATGGATCTGTGGACCGTCCGCGCCGATGGCCACACCGCGATGACGGCCTGTCTAGGATTTTGAAACACGCGCCGCCGGGGGTTGTTGCATAGCGGGACAGGTCTTTCAGTCACCATTGAAGACAATTTGAGCTAAACACCACGCGGTCTTTTCAGGCTTCATTCAGACCCCATGCGCTAGGGTTTTATGTCTGGGAGTCAGGATCATGAGGCGCGGAGAAAAAGTGGTGTGGGCAATGAGCGATAAGGAGTCGGCGTGATGGGTAAAAAAATTGTGTGCCTCGTGCGTGATAAAAGCGGCGCAACGGCGATGGAGTACGGACTCATCGTCGCTGGCATCGCCGTGGCGATCATCGTGGTGACCAATTCTTTGGGCGCCAAGATTTCAGGAACCTTCACAACAATTTCCGGTCTGCTGTAAAGCGGACTTCTCCCCCGCCATTTTCTGGTATATGACCTGTGTGAGTGCGAGACGCTTGCACTTATCCAAATTGCGCCTTAGCCTTTTGACCGTTTTCTTGAGGTGAGAATGAGGTGTCGCCGTGGCGGTCAGCAATCGCGATCAAATTGTGGCAACATTCGAAGCGTTCATTGAGGCGCGCGCGCGGCTTATGGATGCGGCGTATGATGCCTGTGTGGAAAAAGGCGTCTACCCCAACATGCGCAATATGTGGGATGTGGTCCTGCGTGAATTGTTCGGATCAAGCGCGGGGGAAAAAGCCATGGACCTGTCGGCGGGGCTTTCCCAGATTGCGCAAGATCATCTTTCCTACGCCAAGCCCGGCGTCCAATTCGAAGATGGCACCGGGTCGGACTAAGAAGGCATATTTTCCGGACGGGCCCTTAAGCTTGGTCTAATCTGTGGCACATATGGTTTTGGACACTGACAAAGCGTGCCCCACCCTGCAACAAGGTTGGGTAGGCGTGCCCGGCGGCCAATTGGGGATCGTTCATGACAGATTTGAAGAATTCCAATGAAGCTGAGAACGCGGGCGCGGCCATCCTTGGCCTTCAACTTATGCCAGGCATCAGCCGGTTGAATGGCTGGGCGCTTGTTGTTGTTTCCTTTTTTACCATCGGTCTTCTGGTTTTTGTGACGGTTGGCACGAATTACGTTCTCGGGGCCAATCTCCATCTGCCGCGCAAAGAATTCGGCACCATCAACGGCAATCTGGTTGTTTGGACAGAAGTCATACAGATCATGATTTTTGGCGGCGTCGGGGTTGCCGCCGATCGCATCGGCAGGCGGCCTATTTTTATCATTGGTATGCTGGTGATGGCGACGGCGTATTTTCTCTACCCGTTCTCCTCCTCGGTTGCTGAATTGACCTTTTACAGGGTCATTTATGCGGTGGGCATCGGCGCGGCCATCGGCATGTTGGGGACCATCGTCGCGGATTACCCGGCCGAGTCCTCGCGTGGACGGATTGTCGCCTTGGTGGGCATTATGAATGGGTTGGGCGTGGTCATCATCACCGTGGTGTTTGGTAGAATTTTTCCGGCGGTGTTGCTCTCCAAAGGCATGGACCCCATTTGGGCAGGGCGGGCGATGCATTGGGCGGTAGTGGCCATGTGTCTGATCAATGTTTTGGTGATCCGCTACGGGCTTAAGGGCGGCACACCGACCAAGCGCCATGAACGTCCGCCCATCAAAGCCCTGATCCTCAGCGGTTTGGCCCATGGCAAAAATCCGCGCATCGCGCTGGCCTATTCTTCCGCTTTCGTGGCGCGCAGCGATCTTGTCATCACCGGAACATTCACGGTGGTCTGGGGGACCGTTGCCGCACACCACCAGGGATTTGGGGATCTGGAGGCCGCCGGAAAAGGCGCCATGTTATTCGCCACCACACAGACCGCCGCCCTGCTGTGGGCGCCGGCCATGGGGTTCATCCTTGACCGGATCAATCGTGTTTCCGCTATCGTCTTTAGCATGTCGTTGGCGTGTATCGGCTATGCCAGTTTGATATTTGTGAATGATCCTTTGTCTCCCGCCGCCATACCATTCTTTGTCATGCTCGGCGTGGGGCAGATGAGCGCTTTTTTTGGCGCCACAACACTGATCGGCCAGGAAGCGCCGCTTGCCGAGCGCGGCTCTGTGATTGGCATGTTTAACATGTTGGGGGCTGTGGGCATTATCCTTTCAGGCATCATCGGCGGGCGCTTATTTGATTCCATCGCGCCGTGGGCGCCGTTTGTGATGATCGGCATCATCAATGGCCTCATCGCCCTTGCGGGCCTGGTGGTGCGCCGCACGGCGCCGGGGCCCATGCCGGAAAAGAGTTGGCGCAAAAAAACACGGGTTGTGGTAGACTGACCCGAAGTTTTTAATAGGAAGGATCCGGTGATCTCATGTCGAATTTAGAACTCGTCAGCTATGCCGCCTGTCCCTTTGCCCAGCGCACCCGCATGGTGCTGATCGAGAAAGGGCTTGATTTTACGTTGAGGGAAGTGGATCTGTCGAACAAGCCTGCTTGGTTTGATGAAATCTCACCCTATGGCAAAGTGCCGGTGTTGCGTCATAACGGCCAAACGATTTATGAATCTGCGGTGATCAACGAATATCTCGATGAGGCGTTCCCGGAGCCTCCGTTGATGCCCGCCAGTGTTTTTGAGCGGGCTGAAGCGCGCATCTGGATGCATTATTGCGATGCATATTATCTGCCCGCCAGTTCCCGTCTGTCCGCCACTCATCAAGAGCCTGATAAAAAAGCAGAAGCGGTTGAAAAACTGGAACAGGCTTTTTTATTTTTGGAAAATGAGGGATTGCGCAGATTGAGTGACGGGCCGTTCTGGTTCGGCAAAGAGGTCACGCTTGTCGATACGCATTATTCCCCTTTCCTGGAGCGCTTCGCGGCGTATGACGAAATATTCGGTGTGCGCCTGCCTGCCGCGTGCACGCGCTTGCGCGCTTGGCTGGACGCCATGGCGGCGCGCGAAAGCTACACACAAACGGCGCGCGGTGTGGACGCGCATATCGCGGGCATACGCCGCCGCCTCGGGATCGCCGCCTGAAGGCGCAGATTACGCGCCGCCTATCTCGTCTTGCAGAAATTCAAGCGTGCGGGACCAGGCCAGCTTGGCGTCCGGCGCGTCATAACGCGCGCTTGTCGGATTGGCAAAAGCGTGATTGGCAGTGTACCAGTGCACCGTGAAATCTTTTTCGGCGATACCCATGGCCGCGGCAAAGCCGCTCACCATATGCTCGTTGATGAACGTGTCCAGCGTACCGAAATGACCCAGGACCGGCCCTTTGAGCGCGGCCAGTTGGTCGGCGGTTTTGTCGACCCGGCCATAATAAATCACTGTGGCCTCCACTGGCTTCAGCAGGCTGGCGTTCAAAGACCAGCCGCCGCCAAAGCACCAGCCGATGGTGGCCATCTTGCCGTTTGAGCGTTTGTCCTCTTTCAGCCACTTCATCCAGGAGGCGGCTGTGTCGTTGGCCTCCTCGTCACTCAGTTCACGCATCAAGCGCTCCGCTTGCCGGGGTGTGGTGGCGACCGCCCCTTTGTAAAAATCGACCGCCAGAGCGAGATAACCGTGAGACGCCAGTTCGGCGGCCATGGTTTTGATGTTGTCGTTGAGGCCCCACCATTCATGAAACAGAACAATGGCAGGGGCGGGCAGGGCTTGGCTCTGCGGCACGGCGAGGCTCGCGCTGACTTGGCGTCCGGCTTGCGTTGTCAGTGTCACGGGCTCGAGGGTTTCCGCTACGGTTTTGGCCAATGCCGAATTGGCCAGGACAGTGCTCAACGTTCCCGCGCCGCCCAGTGCGCTCAAGCCCCCCAGAACGGCGCGCCGATCCGGTACTCTCTGGCGCGCCCTGTTTGACTTCACATCCATTTGATTTCTCCTGACTTTCCATGCCGTTGTCTTGACGGGTCTTTCTCGTTGCGTATTGTGCAAAATCCTGGCGCGAAAGGAAACCTCCTGCATGGGTGCGATCGATAAATTAAAGCGTGACATTCAATTCGTGGTGAGTGCCCGGCGCGTTCTGCGCTCCATTGCGCACAACACGCCCGATTCGCCCCGCACCACTGCCGATATTCTGGAAAAATGGGCGGACAAAAGTCCTGATAACATCGCGCTCTATTTTGAAGACCGGCAGATCACCTATCGTCAGTTTAACGAAACGGCCAACAGATATGCCCGGTGGGCGCTGGATCAGGGTGTCAGGCGCGGAGAGACGGTCGCGTTGATGATGGATAACCGCCCGGAATATCTCATGGCTTGGTTCGGCATGGCCAAGGCCGGCACTGTGACGGCGCTGATCAACACCCATCTGCAATCGCGCGCATTAGGTCATTGCCTGAACATCGTTGACGCACAGCATTTGATTTTGGGCGCGGAAAATGTTGAAGCCTATGAGAGCGCCAGAGCGTATCTGAAGAATTCCATGACGGAATGGGTGACAGGCCCAAGGCCGCCGGGCGGCCCGTGCGCCAGGGATCTTGATGAGGCGCTTGCGCGCCAATCGCCGGGTACCCTGCCCTCTACCCTGCGCGATGGCATGGTGGCCAATGACCCCTGTCTTTATATTTTCACCAGCGGCACGACAGGCCTGCCCAAGGCGGCACGGCTCAACCATGTGCGGATCAGCAATATCATGTTCAGTTTTGCCGCCGCCGTGAAAGCCGGTCCTGACGACCGGATGTATCTCGCTCTGCCGCTTTACCATTCTTCAGGGGGATTGGTGGCGGTTGGTGCTGCTTTGTCTGTCGGCGGGTCGGTGATCATCAAGCAGAAATTTTCCGTCAGTGAATTTTGGAGCGATTGTGTGCGCTACCGGGAGACGATGTTTCAATATATCGGGGAGATGTGCCGCTGGCTGCTGAATGCTCCGGAGACGGAGAGTGAAGACCAGCATATGATTCGTGTGTGTATCGGAAATGGCTTGCGGCCCGAGATCTGGGAACGTTTCCAAGAGCGTTTTCATTTGCCGTGGATTCTGGAATTTTACGGTTCGACGGAAGGCAATATCGCGCTGTTTAATTATGACGGAAAACCGGGGTCTGTGGGGCGCATTCCGGGCTTTCTTAGCAATAGTTACCGTTACACTCTCGTCAAGTTCGATGTCGAAACACAGCAACCGTTAAGAGGTGCGGACGGATTCTGTATCGCGGCTCCGCCCGGTGAAATTGGTGAAATACTTGGTGAGATTGATGATGAGCCCCGCCGGCGATTTGCCGGTTATGTCACACGGCAGGAAACCGAGAAGAAAATTTTGACAAATGTTTACAAACAGGGAGATAAATGGTTCCGCAGCGGTGATCTGATGCGCCAGGATGAAGAGGGGTATTATTATTTTGTGGATCGCATTGGCGATACCTTCCGCTGGAAGGGCGAGAACGTTTCGACGACGGAAGTCACGGAAGTGATCTCTGTGTTTCCAGGTGTTCTGGAAGTGAATGTGTATGGCGTCGCGGTTCCTCATATGGACGGGCGTGCCGGAATGGCGGCGATTGTGTGTAATGACCAGTTTGATTTGCAAGCGCTGCACGCTTATCTCTCCCGCGAACTTCCTGATTACGCACGGCCTCTCTTTATCAGGGTGCTGTCAAAAATAGAAACAACAGGAACTTTCAAGCATCGCAAGGTTGATCTGACCAAAGAAGGTTTTGATCCGGGGTGTTGTCCCGATGCGCTTTATTTCGATAATCCGGAAACAGGTTCCTATGCCCGGCTGGATGCCGGGATTTTTGAAAGAATAGTGAACCGGGGCTTTCGTTTGTAGAGCCGTGGCGTCACTCAGCGGAAAAATAAGCGTGGGCGATGTTCTAGGGTTCTGGTTTGAGCAAGCCGGTCCCCAGAAATGGTTCAAAAAAGACCCCGCCTTTGATGCCCGCGTGAAGACGCTTTTTGAGGAGACCGTGCGTGCGCTTAAAACGGAACTGGACCAAGGCGGGGTCGCAAAATGGGAAGGGGACGCTTCGGGTTCCCTGGCGCTGATTTTGTGTTTCGATCAGTTTCCCCGCAATATGTACCGTGAGAGCCCCCGGGCTTTTCTGTTTGACGGCTTGGCGCGCGGTGCCGCCCGGCGGGCGCTGAAAAAAGGATATGATTTGCAGACGCTTGCGGCGCGGCGGGCGTTCTTCTACATGCCGTTTATGCATTCTGAAGAGATCGCGGATCAGGATTTGTGCGTTGATCTGACATGCCACAGGCTGGAGGGGGATAACACCGCGCATCATGCCCGCCAGCACCGCGATGTCATTCGACGTTTTGGCCGGTTTCCTCACCGTAATACCATACTGGGCCGCCCGCCTACGGATGAAGAAGAAGTTTTTATTCAAAAAGGCGGTTTTGCGCCCTAACGCGCTTCCGCCATGTGATTGAGCGCCATAGCTTCATGAACGCTATCGATCTGGCGAGTGATTTCGACTTTTTCCCAATCCAGCGCCTGCGCCATGAGGATGGCCGCGCGTTCGATAAGTTTTTCGCCGGGGTTGGAGAGGGCGAGGGCTGCGGTGCGGCGCAACAGAACATCGGTGAGATTCACCGCGCTTTCATGCTGAACGGCATAGGTCATTTGCGCGGCGCATGTCGGCGCGTGCGGGCTGAGGGGCGCCATGCCATCCGTGTCCAGCGCCAGAACGTCCGGCAGGCGGCTGCCGTAAAGCCGGGTCAGATGGAGTAATTGGGCGGGAGGCAGAGCGGGATTTTGACGCGCCATGACGGCGGTGAAATCCGCAAACCGGGAAATATGGCCGCCATAGGTCGGGGCGGTGCGGGTCGTGCAGGGCATCGCCGGGTGCCCAAGCTTGATATAGGCCAGATCGACAACCTGCTGGGCGAGGTGGCGTGAGGTTGTCCATTTGCCGCCCATAGCGGAAATCAGCCCCCTGACCCGCAAACCATTATCGCTGTGTGCGTGGTCAAAAACCTCAGCTTTGCGGCTCGCCCGATAAGTGCCGGTCACGGGACCTGTATGATGGTCTGCGGTGTCGATCAGCGGGCGCAGCCCCACATAGGTGCGCATCACGTCGGCGCGGGACAGGTGCGCGTGGGGCAGGGCCTTGTTCACTGTGCCGAGCAGGGCCGCGATATCCTTTTCGCTGACGGCCACGTCTTCAGGCGCTTTGTCATGGGGCGTGTCGGTCGGGCCGATGATCGAAGCCCCGCGCCAGGGCAGTACGAAAAAATGCGTTTCTCCGGTCGGCACCATCATGGCATAGGCGTTATTGAGGGAGCGCGTGATGAGGTGCAGGCCTTTGGAACGGATCAGCCGGGCGTGCGGGCCGCTGCCCAGGCTGTCCAGCAGCAAGTCCGCCCAGGGCCCGGCGGCATTGACCGTCACCGCCGCGTGGATATCCGCGCGCCCGCCGCCAAGCCGGTCTTCCACCTCGGCGCCGGTCACCGCGTCGCCCTTGCGCAGCAGGCGCGTGACGTGCGCGTAATTTATCATGGCCGCTCCGGCGGCGCGGGCGTCAAGCACGCATTCCAGGCCAAGCCGCTCAGGCGCATAGGTCTGGCAATCGTAATACAGCGCCGCGCCGGTCAACGGCGTGCCTTCCAGCACGGGCGCAAGCTGAAGCGCTTGTGTTTTGCCAAAGCTTCGGTGGGGGGGAATCGACACGTTCGGATCCGGGGTTTTCCGGTGTCCCAGAGACATCAGGTCATAGAGCGTGAGACCAGCGCCGATATAAAATGAATTGTGCGCGCCCAGGCCCCAGGTCGGGATGAGAAAGGGCAGGGGCGCCACCATATGCGGCGCCATGGAGAGCCAGATCTGGCGTTCGGTGAGAGATTCGTGCACCAGGCCGAATTCCAGCGATTTCAGATAGCGCAGTCCCCCATGCACAAGTTTGGAGGTGGCGGCGCTGGTGGCGTGGGAAAAATCTTGCCCCTCGACGAGCGCCACTTTCAGGCCTCTAAAGGCCGCATCGCGGGCAATGCAGGCACCGGTGATCCCCCCGCCGATGACCAGTAGGTCGAAGGAAGCCCGGCCCATGGCCATGAGGTCACGTGTGAGAGGCATGGGGTTAAAGTCTCAGAAAATAGGGTTCTTGGGGTGGCCCCGGCTGGAGATGAACCGCTGTACGATGATAAAGTCGGGTGTGATGGTAAAGATCGCAGCGCGCGGGTCAAGATGGCGGTTTCAAACAAAAACAGCGCGCCCTCGCCGCAGCCTGCAGGACCATGATCGTGGCCCCGAAGCTCGGCAAAGGCGCGCAGGCGTTGCGGGCGGGGTTTAATGTGAGACGGCGTTGGTCGTCAGCGCGGTGACTTGGCCGCTTGATTTACGCGCTTTGCACTGGGCGGTGTATGTGTCGTCATCCGCACGATTGCTGACATCGTACCACAACTCGACGGTGCGGGCTTTGGCTTTGATGTGGGTCAGCTTGTGTTTGTAGGCGGCGGCGGGGATGGAAAGTTTGGCCTGGATCGCGGCGTGGCATCCCGCCATGGCTTTGTCATATTGTCCGGCGAAGGCGGGCTGGGCGAGCCCGGCGCCGCCGACGAGCAGGGCCGCTATCATTATGGCTTTTGGCGAAAGATTAATCATATTTGTGTCCTCCTGGTTGGATTAACGCCCCCGGCAGCCGTGTGTGTACACGCGGGTGACGCCATGCCTGAAAAGCTAAGAACGCGTCTGCCGTCCCTCAATTCCCACAAGGGGAATAGGGAGAAAAACACCCGATTATTTATACAAAGCGCCTGCATGGGGGTGTGTGCGGGGGTGCGGACACCTTATATGTTGAAATCAGGCCGTCCGGGCTTGAGCCAACCCCCCAGGCCGCCGCCCTTTCGGCGCCGGGGTTTAATTCCCAGCAAGGGAATAGTATTGCGAGGGGCGCCGTCGCTATGATTGTGCACATGGACATCAAAAACCCTCTGGCCGCACCGCCGGCCAGCCAGAAGCTTTCGGCATTTGGTCAGCTTTTGCGCCATTGGCGGCAAGTGCGCACCATCAGTCAGCTTGAGTTGGCGGCGCAGGCGGAAACCAGCCAGCGTTATATCAGTTTTCTTGAATCCGGCCGGGCGCGCCCCAGCCGCGAAATGATTGTCCGCCTCTCCGATACCCTTGATATCCCCTTACGCGAGCGCAACAGGCTTTTTACCGCCGCCAGGTTCGCCCCGGTTTATCCCGAAAGCCGCCTGGATGGGCCTGAACTCAGTGCGGTGCGCGATGGTCTTGAACTGCTGCTCTCCTACAGCGATCCCCACGCCACCATCGTCGTGGACCGGTGCTGGAATCTGGTGATGGGCAACCGCGCGACGATGAATCTGTTCAATGAGTTTATCGACCTTGAAGAGACATGGAAGGAAATTGGGCACGAAGGCGAGAAAAACATTTTGCGCATGCTGTTCCACCCCAAAGGATTGCGCCGCTTTATTTCCAATTGGGAATCGGTGGCGTATCAGACCTTAAGCCGGGTGCGGCGCGAACACATGAATATGGGAGGGGATGCACGGGCTGAAATGATTCTGGAGGAAATTGCCCAGTATGAAGGGTTTCCCAAGGGCTGGATCGTGCCCGACTGGAGCGAGGCACTGCCGCTCCCGGTGGCGCCCTTTGAGTTGGAAAAGCACGGGCTTAAACTTGTCTTTCACACCCTGATCGACACCTTCGGCACGCCTCAGGATGTCACCTTGCAGGAATTGCGCGTGGAAACGTTTTTGCCCTCCGATGGCGCCACAGCAGCCTATATGAAGGCGCTGTCGGCCCGAGGCGCCGGCGCTGCCGTTGAGGAATGCTAAAGGGTCTGTCCGGAGTTATAAGAAACGCTGCGCCCAGGCGCGCGTGACCTCCAGCATCACGTCGGTCAACTGATGAAGGTCCTGCGGTGAAATGATAAAAGGCGGCGCGGCGTAAATCACATCCGCCATGGGCCGGATGAAAACGCCTCTTTCGATAAATCTATCTTTCAGCCAGTCGATTTCCGGTAGGGCGCGCACCTGAATCACCCCGAGCGCGCCGCGCACACGCACATCTGACACGCCGTTTATGTTTAATGCCGCGGGCAGCGTTTGATTGAAATGCGCTTCAATGGCGCCCACCTGTTCCAGGCGCGGCTCGGTTTCAAAAAGATCGAGCGAGGCATTGGCGGCGGCGCAGCCCAGCGGATTGCCCATGAAGGTGGGGCCGTGCATGAGGGCGGCATCGGCGCGTTCGCTGATGAAGGCTTCACTGACCTTGTTGTTGGAGATAGCGGCGGACAGGGGCAGGGCGCCGCCGGTCAGCGCTTTGGACAGCGTGATGATGTCAGGCACCACCCCCGCCGCCTCGCAGGCGAACAGTGTGCCGGTGCGGCCAAAGCCGGTCATGATCTCATCGAAGATCAGCAACACACCATGCTTGTCGGTGGCGGCGCGGATGAAGCGCAGCGTGTCTTCGGAATGAAATTTCAGCCCGCCCGCGCCTTGGATCAACGGTTCCATGATCACGGCGGCCAGGGTGTTGTGATGGTCCGCCAGAAAGGTTTCAAACGCGGCTTGCGCCTGCGGCGTGGTCGGTAACTTCATCAGATGTTGCGGGATAAGCGCGCCCTTGAACACCTGGTGCATGCCCTTGTCGACATCGCACACCGACATTGCGCCCATGGTGTCGCCGTGATAGGCGTGTTCAAAGCAGACAAAGCGCGTGTGGCCCTTGGCGCCTGTGTTGATCCAATATTGCAGCGCCATTTTCATTGCCACTTCGACGCTGACGGAGCCCGAATCGGCGAGAAAAACGCGGGTCAGATCGCCGGGCAGCAGTGCCGCCAGCCGGGCCGCCAACCGGTACGCCGGTTCATTGGCCAGCCCCCCCATCATGACATGGGGCATGGTCTCCAATTGGCGCTGCATGGCGGCGATGATGTGCGGATGATTGTAGCCGTGGCACGCCGTCCACCAGCTTGAACAGCCGTCGATCAGCTTGGTGCCGTCGTCCAGGATCAGATGTGCGCCGCGTGTGGCTGTCACGGCGCGGGGCAGCGGCGCGGTTTTCACCTGGGTATAGGGCAGCCAGACATGAGCGCGCCCTTTGTTGAGCCAAGAGGGCGGAGAAGGTGGCGACAGGGCGGACATTTTACGCTATGGCTCTTGGGCGGGTGTTACGGGATCTCATAGGAGGCTGCTGTACACCACTTTAGAGGTTTTTTCCAACAGACGAGAGGGCGCAGGCATGTCATCCCTCGACGCCTTCGCGGCGGAAAAATTGCGCGATCTGGACGCCCGCACCTTGCGCCGTATCCTGGTGGAGACGGAGCGGGGCGCGGCGTCCCGGGCCGTGCGCCGGGACGGGGATGGCAACCGGCGCGCGCTCATATCCTTTTGCTGCAATGATTATCTGAATCTCAGCCAGCATCCGGCTGTGAAACAGGCCATGGCGGAAGCCGCGCTGGACTATGGCGTCGGCGCCGGCGCCTCGCGCCTGGTGACCGGCACCTCTGCCCTGGTCACCGCGCTGGAAAAGCGCCTGGCGCGGCTCAAAGGCACTGAGGATGCCGTGGTGTTCGGCTCGGGCTATCTCACCAATCTGGGCGTTATCCCAAGCCTTGTGGGACGGCAAGATCTTATTCTGGTGGATGAGCTGGCCCATGCCTGTCTTTACGGCGGGGCGCAATTGGCGGGGGCGCGGGTCGCCGTCTTTCGCCATAACGATGTCGCTCATGCCGCCAGCCTGTTGCAAGCGCTGCGCCCGGATCACCCCCGCGCGCTGCTGCTCACCGACGGCGTGTTCTCCATGGACGGCGATCTGGCGCCGCTGGAAGCGCTGACCCGTCTGGCGCGGACCTATGATGTCTGGCTGATGAGCGACGATGCGCACGGTCTTGGCGTTCTGGGCGGGGGGGCCGGTTCGGCGGCGGCGCTGGCCCTGGACGGCGGCGATATCGACGTGCCGTTGCAGATGGGCACGCTGTCCAAAGCGGTCGGTGTCTATGGCGGCTATTTATGCGCGTCGCGCGCGGTGGTGGATTTCATCAAGACGCGGGCGCGCAGTTTCATTTATTCCACAGCACTGCCGCCGCCTTGCGTAGCGGCGTGTCTGGCGGCGCTTGATATCATTGAAAGCGATGCGGCTTTGCGCGCCCGGCCGCTCGACAACGCGCGGCTTTTTGCCTCGCTTGCCGGGCTGAATGCCGCGCCGCAATCGACCATCATTCCCGTGGTTTTGGGCGATCCTAAGCTGGCGTTGGCGGCGTCGCGTCTTTTGGAAGAGAACGGATTTCTGGTGAGCGCCATTCGTCCCCCGTCTGTGCCTGAAGGCACGGCGCGCCTGCGTCTGACGTTCACTGCCGCGCACCGGCCTGATGATATCAGGCGTCTGGCGAAAATCATCCGTGGCGAGATTATCAATGAAGGCGTGCAATGAAGGACGGGCTTTTTATCACGTCTTGCGGGACCGGCATCGGCAAAACCTATGTCACGGCATTGCTTTGCCGCCAATTGCTGAAGGCCGGGCGCGGCGTGACGGCATTAAAGCCTGTGGTTTCCGGCTTTGAGGAAGCGGAACTAAACCGCAGCGATCCCGGTGTTCTGCTGGCTGCTCTGGGGCGCGTGGTCACCCTCGATAATATCAAGACAATGGCCCCCTGGCGTTACCGCGCCGCGCTGGCGCCTGATATGGCTGCGGAACTAGAAAACCGCACGCTGGATTTTGACGATCTCGTGACATTCAGCGTGCAGGCCTGTGACGCCAGCGCTGATGCGTGTCTCATTGAGGGGGTGGGCGGGGTGATGGCGCCGATCGCGCCGGGCCGCTTGATGATCGACTGGATGCAGGCGGCGGGCCTGCCGGTTCTTCTTGTGGTGGGCTCTTATCTGGGTGCTCTGTCCCACACGCTCACCGCCGCTCAGGTTGTGCTGGGCGCGGGGCTGGCATTGCGGGGCGTTGTGATTAGCGAAAGTGCGCACAGCACGGTATCTTTAGAAGACACCAAAAACGCCCTGGCTTCCTATCTTGACGGCATTCACGTGTTGGCGCTGAAACGCCAGAGTGAATGGCGCGCCCAGCCCGATCTCGTCTCACCCTTGAGGCTTTAACATCGTGCCGGGCAAAGGAGAAGGACAAGACCTCATCGCGTCAAAAGGCGCACCCATCGCCATGACGGATGAACTGAATGTTGAACGTTATGACAAGGTGATCGATGTCCGATCACCTTCTGAATATGCTGAGGATCATATTCCGGGCGCCGTCAATCTTCCCGTTCTGGATGATGCCGAGCGCGCGCGTGTCGGCACTATCTATGTACAAGACAATGCATTCAGTGCACGGAAAATCGGCGCTGCTATCGTTTCGGAAAATATTGCGCGCATGCTGGAGGGTCCTCTGGCAGAGTGCGGCAAGGAGTTTCATCCCCTGATCTATTGCTGGCGGGGTGGGCAGCGCTCCGGGGCACTCGCCAGCGTGCTGTCGCAAATCGGTTGGCGCTGCACATTGCTGCGTGGCGGGTATAAGAGCTTCCGGCGCCGGGTGGTGGCCGATCTGGCGACACGGCCCGGAGGCTTCACTTTTTTGTGTCTGTCTGGCCTGACCGGCGCGGGCAAAACGCGGATTTTGCAGGCCATGGCGGTGCGTGGCTTTCAAGTTCTGGATCTGGAACAGGCGGCGTCCCATCGCGGGTCCGTGCTGGGCGCGCAGCCGGGAGAGGCCCAGCCTTCGCAAAAAGCTTTTGAAACGCGCCTCTGGCAAGCACTCAAAGCCTTTGATACCAAGCGCCCGGTGTGGCTCGAATCGGAAAGCTCAAAAATAGGCAATGTCAGCATACCCGCGCCGGTATGGGCGGCGCTGCGCCAGGCGGACCGGGTTGAAATTTCTGTTGATGTGGAGACACGCGCAGGAATCCTCTTGGAAGACTATGCCGGTCTCATCGCGATGCCGGAAGTTTTTGCAGAAAAACTCATGACACTGACGGTTATTCATGGCAAGAAAAAAATTGCCTTGTGGCACGATATGATCCACCAGAGGGCATGGCGTGCTCTGGCGCGCGATTTGCTGGAAAGCCATTATGATCCGGCCTACCGGCGTGCTCTGAAACGCCACAAGAATAAAATCAGGACACGGTATGATGTGCACACATTGTCGCCGGAGGCCATTGATGCGCTGATCGATAAACTGGAAAGCCGTAACGGGTGACGGCTCACGCGCCGCCAAGGCCGGGCAGGGGTTTGATGGTGGCGCGCAGGGCCTTGTAGGGGATGAGCATCAGGAATGCCGCCACGGCCATAAAGCCAAAATAGGTGATCATTTCATTGACCCAGGGCACGCCGAGCCCATAGCGGGCCGAGGGATAAAAGACGAAACAAAACGCGGCGCTGCCCCAGAGCGCGGCATAGAGCGGCGCCCGCCACCAGGGACGCCCCCGGGTCCAGTTAAAGACATTGATCGTTGTGAATTGGGCAAATAGCAAAGCCCCGATGAAAGACACGCAGGTGCGCGGGGGCGGGAGTATCTGTGCGTTCAGCGATCTATCTGAATCATAAAACTGGTAAGATATCAAAGCCGCCAGCAGCACCCAGGACACAATCACCTGACCGGCGGCGATGCCCGGCCCATAGCGCCGGTTGGTGAGATTGAGGACCAAAAACATCAGCGTTAACATCAGGTGCCCACCGGTCAGCCAAGCGCTGGGTCGTAAGCGCGGATCAGCAACATGAAAATAAGAATCAAACCAAGTGATGGGCGTGGAACTGGTAAAATCGGCCCAGAATAGCACGGTCAACAGTCCGATAACGGGAATGACGAGGCGCGTGATCGTGCGCAGCGCGCGGGTGGTCCGTTCCGACCCGCGCCGTGTCTGCGGTCTGTGAAACTCAGTGGCCTCATATGCCATTGATTGAACGCGCCCCTGTTCGTCTTAATCCCGGCGCGCCAAACCAGGGAGGCGCGCGTCCCATGCTTGCCAAAGACAGTGCAAGAAACTGACCAGTCCTCATGAAAGACAGATATTTCTTAGCCTCTTTGGCGAAGGTGCGCTCTTTGCCCCCTTCAGTCCGCTCAGACCGCACAAGACAAAGGGTAACACACGCCGCGGCAAAGGCCACGGGCGAAATGGACCAGCGCCTGCATTTGTGATGTGACAAGGGATTTGAGCGCCTCTCGGCAGTGGCTGAAAACCCTATTCAGCCGGGGCCGCCGCTGTCACCGCACCGGCGATTTGACGCTTTAGACGGCGGGCTTTCAAGGACAGGTTTTCGTCTTTTGCTTTTAGCAGGAAAGCGTCGAGGCCGCCGCGCCGGTCGATGGTGCGCAGGGCATTGGTGCTGACGCGAAACCTGATGGTGCGGCCCAGCGCTTCGCTGGCCAGCGTTGCCTGTTGCAAATTGGGCAAAAACCGCCGCCGTGTCCGGTTTTTGGCATGGCTCACATTATTGCCGGTCATCACCGTTTTTCCGGTCAATTCACACCGCCGCGACATGGGGGTTCACTCCTGCTCAAGACATTAAAAACCGCGAGTGCTATACGCTGCCGCCGTGTGCCGGTCAAGAGGTCCCGTTGAGGAGCGCCAAAACGCGCCGGGCCGCAGAAGCCGGACTGAGCACGCCGGCGACCACTTCGCGCTCAAGCTGCGGCAGGAGGGTCTGGATGTCGGCGCGGCCATTCAAAAGCTCTGTGAACCCGGCTTCGATTTCCTGCCACATCCAGCTTTTGGCCTGGCCTGCGCGGTGCCGGAGTCTCTCGCCGGTTTCATCAAGTGCGGCGATAAAATCCTCCACCACCCGCCATATGTCGGCCATACCCCGCGCCTCCAGCGCTGAGGCCAGCACCACGGGCGCCTGCCAGTTCTGGTATTTCGCCCGCATGAGATGCAGCGCCGCCGTATAATCGGCGGCGGCGCGCCGGGCCGCCGGTTCCAGAGCGCCATCCGCTTTGTTGACCACCACCAGATCGGCGAGCTCCATGATGCCCCGTTTGATGCCCTGCAAATCGTCGTCGCCGCCCGGCGCCATCAGCAGCGCGAACATGTCCACCATGTTTGCCACAGCGGTTTCCGATTGCCCCACACCGACCGTTTCCACCAGCACCACGTCAAACCCAGCCGCTTCGACAATCAACAGCGCGTCGCGGGTGTGCCGCGCCACGCCGCCCAGCACGCCCCCCGTCGGCGAGGGCCGGATGAAGGCGTTTTTGTCCCGTGCCAGATGCGTCATACGGGTTTTGTCGCCGAGGATGGAACCGCCCGAGCGCGCCGACGAAGGGTCAACCGCCAGCACCGCCACTTTGTGGCCAAGGCCGGTGAGGTGCAGGCCGAAAGTTTCGATAAAGGTGGATTTGCCGACCCCCGGCGCGCCCGACAGACCAATGCGCACCGCCCGGCCGGTAGAGGGCAGCAGAGCATCAATCAGGGCTTCCGCCGCCGCGCGTTTGTCCGGACGCCGGGATTCGACCAACGTGATGGCTTTGGCCAGCGCGCGCCGCTCTGCCTTGAGAACGCGGGCCGCCAGATCCGGGCTTGATTGCTCTGTCATGTCCGTCCTGCCTGCGCGGCGCCGTGCTTTAAAACCTTAAGCCGATGAACTCGGCCGCGCCGCCACTTTCTCTTGCCAGGCCACAAGGTTTTTGTTTTTGGGGTCGAGAGGCTGACCGACATCCGGCATGAAGGTGAGCCAGCAATAAAGCGGAATGTCCGCCAGGGAGAAGCGGTCGCCACAGATATAGGCCTTGCCGTCCATCTGAGCGTCCAGCCACTCCAAACCTTCGCGGGCAATGGCTTTCAGATCATCCGCCGCATGGGGAATGCAATGCACGCGGTCCCCGAAAAGTTTCAGGCCTTCGGCATAGCGAAAGCCCTGGCCCATGGGTTCCAGAATATTGAGATCGAT